>Ga0137302_10624_pt1 | contig 13003 bp, 11 predicted proteins | sample Ramsor2O_GlcNAcB_FD_97184 | JGI IMG/M metagenome (GOLD analysis project Ga0137302, IMG submission 97184) | Mouse cecal microbial communities from Vienna, Austria - N-Acetylglucosamine amended with D2O_GlcNAcB | ecosystem: Host-associated > Mammals > Digestive system > Large intestine > Cecum... | reverse complement strand
ACATTAGGACAGGAGATATTCAGTTCGAGAAGATCCAACTCACATCCGTTCAGCAGTTCCACTGCCTCTACGTAGTCTTCCATAGAATGTCCCCCAAGGTTTACTATGTTAACTAAATCAAGTGTGTTCATCCGCTTGGCATCACATTCGATGAAATGTTTGACTCCCGGATTTTCAAGCCCTACGCTGTTCATTACACCACTTGGCGTCTCCCAGACACGGATCCCATCGTTGCCGCCTCTCGGATGTAATGTCAGCCCTTTGGAACAGAGTCCTCCCAATCTCTGAATATCAAAATATTCACTCATCTCTTTTCCGAATCCACAGGTGCCGGATGCCAGCGCAACCGGATTCTTAAAATGCACGCCTGCATAGTTCACTTCTAATCTCTTACTCATTTCCAAACACCTCACTTCCCAACATGACCGGACCATCTTTGCACGCTCTCTTATTACCGGCGGAAGTCTTGCAAGTACACACCAGACATGCTCCAATTCCACAGGCCATACGGTTTTCCATGGATACATAAACCGGCGCCTGAACCCCAAGGGATTTGCATTTCTTACACAGAACCTTCATCATAATTTCCGGTCCGCAGGTCATGATGCAGTCATATTTCAGAGGGTCAATATCATCCGTGACAAATCCTCCTATATTTACAGTAACCTTATCCGCCACCTTCTCATAGAGGTCAACCAGAAGCGCCTCATCACTGAATCCAAGATAGATATCCACGATTGTATCGGGATTTAACTCTTTCAGTTTCTTTGCGGTAAGATACAGTGGTGCAATTCCCACGCCGCCGCCTACAAGGGCAACCGTTCCTTTTGCTTCCGGAAATCCGTTTCCATGAGGCCCATCCAGAGTAATTTCATCACCTGGCTTAAGCGTTGCAAAAATCTCCGTGCCTTTTCCCACTACCTTATAGAGGAAGCTGACAGTCTGTCCATCCGCATCGAACACGCTGATTGGTCTGGAGAGCAGCGGATATTCTCCCCATGCCCGGAGCATATAGAACTGCCCCATGGCAGCCGTATCTTCAGCCTTTACTTTCATCAAATAAAAATCCTTTGAAATCCTTTCATTATGTAAAATCTCCGACATCTTGTCCTCCTTATTCAACGCAAAGTTTTCTTTGCCTCGTCATTAGTGAAACTAAAACCGTCAGCAGGATATTGGTGAAAAATCCCCACATAAATCCCGGCCATCCAAGAGGCGCTACATTCATGATTCTTGTTCCGAACAGAATTACGATTCCAGCCGTCATACCACAGGCAGCTCCTGTTTTTGTACAGCCTTTCCAGTACATACCAAGCAGGAATGCCGGCGCCAGCTGAGCCAATCCTGTATACGCTACGTCCTGAACAATCTGAACCAGGGTCTCCGGCGGGTTAAGCGCCATAATTCCACAGATTGCCGCAATGATGAATACAATCGTTCTGGATAAAATCATATTTTTCTTTTCTGATATCCTGCCCTTTCCGTTAATCAGAATCAAATCCTGGGAAACAATCTGGGAAGATACCAGCAGCATGGCATTGATGGTGGAAATACCGGCTGCTATGGCCGCTGCCATAACCAGGGCTGCAATAAACCATTTGGATCGGGTAGTCATAAGCAGAGGCAGAACATTATCAGCCGCCCCCACCTGTTGGGGCTGTAACAGCAAATGTCCTGCAAGGCCGATGAACAGAGTGGCAAAGCCATAAATCAGTATCTGGGATACCGGAATACTGATGGCTGATTTTGCCAAAGCGTCTTCATCCTTTGCCATCAAAGATTTCATCCATATATGAGGGCAGAACCAGATTCCAAAAGGCAGTACAATAAACTGCATAATCCAGTATTTATCCGTATATGTTCCCTGTGGCCCCGGCCTTGAAAGCAATTCCGGCATCTTGTCAATGATCTGGGTGAATAGAGCCTGTATACCTCCCACAGGCGCAATGGCAATCCATGCGGCTACTGCAATTCCCACCAGGAGGATCACTGCCTGCACGGCATCCAGCAATACCACACCACCTGCTCCTCCAATCAGTACATATAGCAGAGAAAAGACTACCGATATCAGAATAGCCGCCGGGTAGGAAATCGCATCCCCGCTCACTATATTCATTGCTCTGGCATTTCCCACATATTGCATAGCTAAAAACACCATGGTCATAAGAACGCAGATGCAGGATGCCAGCACCTTTAAATACTTACTGTCAAACCGGTCCTGCAGATAATCTCCCAGAGACATGTAGCCATTTTTGTTTGCCAGTTTACGAATCTTGTTTCCAAAATAAACTACCATGAGGGCAACCCATACCTGACTTAAAACAATGGAAATATAAGATATTCCATGTGTATAGTACATTCCCGGCGCTCCTAAAAAAGCGAATGTGCTCTGCATGGCCGCAATCATGGTCAGTGGAAGAAGCACGGAGCTGACGCCGCGGTTAGCAAGAAAGAACCCCTCCGCATTCTTCTGTTTTTTCTTTCTGCCATTTAAGACGGTAATAGCCAGCATGAAGCACAGATAAGCCAGTATGATTCCAAGACTGATTTGTCCTGTATTCATTCTTCCTCTTCCCCCTTCCTTTTATTGGAATCTACAAAGCATTTACAAACCCATAAAACAAACAGCAGGTTCACAACCATTAACATCCACCAGTATGCCAGTGATGAAGGCAGCCACCCAAATAAGTATACCGGCGCCCCCTTTGTAAAGGGAAATGGTATCACACACAAAAGATACAGTACCGCAAAGATACCTCCAATTAATTTATGATTCATGGTTTTCCTCCTCATCTATATACACCACCTGTCCGCTGCATATGGTATATTTTATCTTTCCAACCAGCTCAGCTCCAATAAATGGAGAATTTTCTGATTTTGAATGAAACCGTTCTGCCACCCGTTTTTCCCGTTCATCAAACACAATTAAGTCTGCTCTGGCTCCAACCTTTAAGCTTCCACTGTCCAGCTGGTACAGCTCCGCTGGTTTCACCGTCATCTTCTCCAGCAGGTGCGGCAGAGTCATATGACCTTTCCTGACAAGATAGGTAATCCCCAAAGCCAATGCAGTTTCAAGTCCAATCATACCGCTGGGCGCTTCCTCAATCCCCTTCGCCTTTTCCTCTCTGCTGTGAGGCGCATGATCCGTGGCAATCATATCAATCACATCGTCCTTTAAGCCCTGAATCAAGGCGTATCGATCCTCCTCGGTTCTCAAAGGCGGGTTCACCTTTGCCAGGGTTCCTTTTTCCAGAACAGCCTCTTCGTTGAGAGAAAAATGCTGCGGGGTCACTTCCGCGTATACCCTTGCTCCCAGTCCTTTCATCATCCGAATCAGCTCTACAGATACCTTGCTGCTTATGTGCTGAATATTGATGATAGCCCCTGTCTTAAGGGCCAGAAGACAGTCCCTCGCAATCAATGTCTCCTCAGCCAGGGAGGAAGCTCCCTCAACTCCCATCGCCTGCGCAATCTTCCCTGCGTTAATGCCGGGGCTTCCCACCAGATCCGGGTCCTCTTCATGGAAGCTTAAAGGCACTCCAAGCTGTTTCGACTTCCTCATGGCCTCCAGAACCAGCTGTACATTTTTGATTGGTATTCCATCATCCGTAAAGCCCACTGCTCCAGCCTGCTTAAGCGCTTCCATATCTGTCAGTCTCTGGCTTTTTAGCCCCACTGTTACCGCCGCCGCATTGAGCACCCGGATTGGCAGGGACGCCGCTCTCTTTCTTAAATCCCAAAGGACCTCTTTGCAGTCAACCACCGGATTGGTATTCGCCATACAGACTACGGTAGTATATCCTCCCGCTGCCGCTGCACGGGCTCCGCTTTCCAGGTCCTCTTTATAGGTAAAACCCGGATCGCGGAAATGAACATGGGCATCAATCAGTCCTGGAGCAACAACCTTTCCTCTTGCGTCAATCACAGTGTCATAATCATCACTCTTCTGGAATTTTCCCATGCCCGCAATGATCCCGTCACGGATAATAATATCCAGGGGCTCATCCATATCTGATTTCGGATCAATTACACGGCCGTCTTTTATCAGAATCATGCTGCTCCCCCTTTCAGGTATTCATAGATTACCCTTGCCCCATCGCAAATATGAAAGATAGACGCAAATTCCGCCCGGTTATGAGATACCCCTTTCATACAGGGGATGAACACCATCCCGGTATCACAGACACCCGCGAAAGACATGGCATCATGACCTGCCCCGCTTATAATCTTCCTGCTGCCGATTCCCAGCCGCCTGGCGGCCTGCTCCAAACCGGTCTGTACCTCAGAGCTCATATCAACAGGGGGAATGTCGCTGGTCTTTTCCTCCAGATATTCAATTCCACGTTTCTCACAAATTCGTCTCGCTACCTCCCGCATGCTTTTCTCGATTCGGTCAAGACTGGCGCTTTCAATTCCGCGTATATCAACCCCCAGCTCCACCTCGCCGGGAATTACGTTCAGCACGTTGGGATGATTATTCACCACTCCTACCGTAGCAACTGACTGGTATACTGCTTCCTTATTGCCGATCCGCTCTAATTCCAGTATGATTTCCGCGGCTGCGCACATTGCATCATTGCGCATACACATAGGTGTCGCACCGGAATGCTCTGCCATTCCCCTCAGATACATCTTAAACCGTCTCGGCCCGGCTATGGTCTGAACAATTCCAACGGTCGTCCCCGATTCTTCCAGAACCTTCCCCTGCTCAATGTGCAGTTCCAGATATTGGCGTATCCCCGTGATTTTTGCCGGATGCAGGTTCAGCTTCCGTCTGCAAAAGATCGCTTCCAGCGTTTCCCCTTCTTTGGAAACCAGCCCCCCGATATCCTGCTTGTATATCTCCCTCGTGATAAGTCCGCTTCCTATGGTGCAGCAGCCAAAATTACTGGACTCCTCACACCGGAACGCACCCACCCGGATCGGCACTTTCATTCCTTCTTCTTTGGCCCATTTCATAACCATAAGCCCTGCAATGATTCCCGCCACCCCGTCATACCTTCCGCCTTCAATTACGGAATCCAGATGTGAGCCAATCAAATAGTAATCCGAGTCCTGACTGTTCATCACATATGTATTCCCTGCCTCGTCCTCTTCAACCTGGCACTGCAGTTCTCTCCCCAGCTTTGTGAGCACAGCATGCATCCTGTCTTCCTGCTCCGTATAGCCCAACCTTGTGACTCCGCCATTTTCCGTACTGCCTATATCGTAGAAACTGTCAAACAGCTTTTCACAATATCGGATGTCAGCAATACAATGCTCCATTGAAACACCTCCCTCGCCTTGATATATTCATTATAATTGCGTTAGAATCCTGTTTCTATATCCTGGGAGTCAAGGTTTTTCTGTATAATTTGTCCAAATAAACAAAAGGATCAAAAAACGGCATAGACAATACCAACTATGCCGCATGCTATCAAACCACTCTGTTTTATTCATTTTTTCAAAAACTTATTTTAAAATTCATCTTCAACGCCAGCACCGCCAAATATAGTCTGAAGTTATCATCGGGATTTCTAAGGTCAAGTCCCGTCAGTTCCTGAAGCCGGTTCAGCCTGTATTTCACCGTATTTTTGTGGGTATACATCCGGTCTGATACACGTTCCATGTTGGCCCCGCACTCGTAATACATAACCAATGTATCCAGCAGCTCCTGATTTTTGACAGCCCCTAAGACACTGGTAAATACATGTTCGGACGGCGAAACCAATATCTTTTCCAACTCACAGTATGGTTCCAGCTTCTTATAAAAATACAGAAACTGGTTTCTGGAAAGGGTATACCCCACCTTCATTGCCTTAAACGACAGGCTGTAAGAATCCCGGATTCCTTTTAAGCCTTTTTTTACAGGACCAACGCCGCACACAATCCCCTTACCCTCTGCCTTCCATATTTTTTTTAAATAATCCTCATCCAGATTATTTTCCAGATACTGCTCCAGCCTTTCTGCTTCCTTCGCCTCCGCCAGTAATAAGAAGCCCTTCTCCAGACGGATCATGGGACATCCTTGGATTGAACCGCTGTCCAGCAGGTAGCGCTGTAAGGTTTGGCATAAAAAACGGATTGCTTTCTTTTCCTGTTCCGAAGGTATGTATTTTTTCCTGAAGCAGATATTAACTGCTGAAAAATAGTCCTCATCCGCTTCAAAGCCAAAGAGGCGTCCTCTCTCAGCCATAAGAATTTCATCGGTATAGTTTTCATAGATAATATCCTTTACATATTTTTCCAGGATAGATGAGGTGTTTTCCTCTTCAAAAATCAGGTTCATTACATTCATCAGCAAATCAATATATGGCGTTTCAAAGGGAATTTCAAGCAGAGGAAGGCTGCATCTGTCCGCGGTCTCTTTTACTCTTTCTGAAATAACATTAACATATTGCCCTGTTTTGACAGCGACACAGCAGCACGTATCTGCCAAATCCTCAATCAGCCGGCACTGAGCTTCCTCGCTTTTGCGTACAGAGTAAAAGCTTGTAATCAGAAAGTCATTTCCTTTCAGCCATCGTTTAATATCCGGCACTTCCATGACAGTCACGTGCTCTACCTTCCTTTGAAGTCCATTTTCCCCAGACAATACATGGATTCCCCTAAATGCCGGAAGACGTAATAAGTCGCTCACCTTCGCCATAATTCCTTCCCCCTATCCTTTTGTTAAGTAGAGTAAAAAATTTATTATAATAATATCTTTTATAAAATGCAATCCGTTTTCTTTGTTATTTTTAACAAATTTATAATTAATAATTTGTTGTTTTTAATAAACTTCCTATTTTCTCTTGACTTTCTCAATGTGAAGATATATTATAAGATTTTCCCATTTAGGTTCAGTTTTACTTTACCATATTTTAGTATTTTCTCACAATTTAAAGGAGGATATGCTTTATGAACAAAAATGATACCAATATTACATTTTCCTCATACTTTAATGATATTACAATTCATTTCTATGAGGACATTGCTTTCATGGAATCTGTCGGAAAAAAATTCGGCATTGATGTTAACAAGGACTACTTTCTTGCGATGTCGTTTCTCTATCCCTCTGACACGATTGTCGCCTACGAAGATAAGCATGCATTAATGGAACTGTTAACCCCAATTGTGGCATATGGTCCTTTAAATAAGTCCGTTGATTCCCCGCAGTTCATTACATGCGATAAGGGAACCGCACTCTTTTTGGCGGCACACACAAAGGAAGAATTATTAAATGCCAGCACCATGGTATGTGATAAAGCTCTGGAACTTTTAAAGAAGAGCCTGCCAGACGTCTTTATCCGTATCGGCATCGGCACTTTAGAAAACGGTTTGACCGGCATTGAGCGCACATACCAAAACAGCCTGCGAGCCGTTAATGCCGGAGAAAAATTCAAAAAAGAACGCCGTGTTCTGGATTTTATCGGAATGGAGATATACAGCGCAATTAATGCCATGGTTCTGGCTCACGGACAGTCTTTAATCAGTACCATTTTACTGCAGTTAACCGATGAGGAACAGACGATTCTTGGAAAATACTATAAGTGTAAGGAACAGGTTCCTGCTGTCGCTGCGGCATTACACATCAGTGAGGATGAAGTCCGGAATGCATTATACAGAGTGAAAGAAAAAACCGGCCTGGATGTCAATGATACGGAAGACAATTTTAAATTAAATTTTATTATGATTGCAAAAAGAGTGCTGGAAAAAGAGAAGAAGCGACGCTGACAATCACACCACATAGTTGAGCCGATGACCAGGGCGTGTTCGAAAATTGCTTTCCGCCAGCTGTGCGTTCCGCTTTATGGGAGATTTGGCTCAAATAAAGGGCGCATAGCAGGCTATGTAATTTGAATTTGAGCCCATAAGTCATAGTTCTCCAGTATCGGAGGCTATGACTTTTCTTTTAAAAACTTAAGTATCTTTTCTTAAGATTTTCAAATACTCTCCATATGCAATGTCATTTAGTTTAGCGATTTCATCAGAGGCTATTTTCCTTTCATTAATGACATAATAAGATTTGGATAGTCTCCCGTACAGTTCATATCCCCATATAAGATGGAATAAAAAAATTCGGGGCATGGCAAACAGACAGATTGTACATCTGCCTTTTGAATGCTATACTGTTAATGGCAGTCTCGCTCTATAGGAAACGGTAGGCGAGACTGGCTGGGACTTGGAACCTCAGCTGACGGGCATAGGTTCTGTCTGGCCTGATTGGCAGTATATACTGACTGAGCGGGCCTTCTATATTTATGTAGGCTGCGTAGTCAGGCAGGAAAGCGGCGCATATCTTTATAGCCATGGACAGATTGACCTGATATACCCACTTCCCAGTCTTCTTTTTTATGGTGACTTCCATGGTTATTATGGTACAGAAATTATACAGGATCATTCCGCAAAGGATTTCATGCTAAATATATTCCGGGGACTTGGAATAGGAGTTTGCGGTTCCTATGGTGTGCTTCAGGTCACGAAACGAGGTTTCGATGGCCCATCTGGCGTTGTAAAGAGTTTTGAGGCGCTCCGGCGGGAACTCTTCTTCGGGGAGGTTTGTCACAAGGCATTCAAAAGAACCGTCGGACAGCTGCAGCCTGACGACGCGGAACGAGAGGGTGTATGTGCCATCAGAACCGTATTCCAGGTAATCGAAGGAAGCGGCCTGGCCCACGAAGCGGCGGTAGTTTCCATCCGGGATTTGAATTTTCCTGGAGTGGCTGCGAACAAGGGTAACGGTGACGGTCTTGTCAAAGGCACCCTCCTTAGGGAGGTTGAAATTTCCGACAAGCCCCTTGGAAAGAACATCCTTGGTTCTAAACAAGAAAAACTGTCCATTCTCGATGACGTGCGCCATATTGTTATAGGAACAATACCCCCTGTCGCCTATGTAGATGTCTTTCATGCTGGGTGGGCCGCGGGAGGCATCAGCCATGCTGCAGAACGCCCGGAATTCGTCTTTTTTATGGACCGGCTGGAGCAAGGCACCGGTATACATGTTCCGATCCAGATCATAGAAAGCATTGATATGGAGGCTGTAAAAGCCCTTAGAAGAATGTCCCTCGGATACGAGATAGTCATCTGCAGCGAATCTGCGGCTGCTGAAAAAAGAAACGGTGGAGCCGTCAGCGGCAATGCAGCGGTATCCATCGGCGATATGGTTTAGCGGCGGGGCAAGCTGGAAAAAGGAGCTGTTGAATGAGAGGAAGACATCCTCAAGGGCCTCCGGTTTCAATTTCGCCCGTTGCTGGCGGAAGGCGGAGGATGTGGGCATAGCGGCATCCAAACCGAAGAAGTCCAGCATCTCCACTCTGGTGGAGGCTGCCCCCTGTGTAACAAGGAATGAGATGAGTTTGCCCGCCGGGAATTTTCTGTTCCTTGTAAAGTCATTTCCGGGGCGGAGGGTAAAGTCCAAGATGTGGGAGACCACGTTCTGGACGGCTGACTGGAACAAAGACTGAATGGTTTTGTGTAATGACATGTGCGTTCCTCCTTTAATCAAAAGCGATTATCTCTTGATTAAAAGGCCGCCCTCGTTACCTCTAAAAACCATCAGTAACGAGGGCGGCCGCACATTTTGGTGCCTGTGTCAATACCTTTTGGATAAAAATTAAAAGATTTGGGTTAGACCCCTATCGAGAATCTAACCCATAATCTTAACTAACTGACATTGGGCTGTGAATGGTAACAAAAATCCCTCCCACACCGAATTGGGAGGAAGAAAGAAAAGACAACAAACAAAAAAGAGAGGGTTCAAAAACATGTGGATGAACTCAGACAAAAATATATCAAAAATCCTCCAGAAGGAATGACACCCAAACTGGTCAAGGACATGACCGATTCTGATTTATTGGATATGCATTACTTTTTAACTGAAGATTACGACCTCGACGATGATGATGGGAAGAAGGGTTCTATATCGACCTGTTCTAAATCACCGTCTGTTTTCTATGCCCTGCTTCGGCAGAACTATTAGTTTACATAATACAAGTTCGGTGAGGACTTTCCTATCATACAAAAAAGCAGCTCTCCCGATGTTCCAGGAAAGCTACCGTCTAAACAGTGACCACATCTTCTGCGGCCATTTCGCAGAGCTCTATTAAATCCATATTCCCCTCCCATTCTCCTGCGTTCTTTCAGGAGAATGGGAGGGGGTTCCTTTTCCCACCGTTTTGTCTACCCTACCACACTCTTATCCAGCACCTTCCAATAGAGTGCCTTCCTTTCCACAAATTCCGAGAGCAGATAAAGCCCGAGTCCGATCACACTCAAAAGGATCACCGCATTCAGAATCATCTTAATATCATATGTCTCGCTCCCGAGCGTCAGAAGGTATCCAAGCCCAGCCTTCGCGCCGATCATTTCTCCGATTACTGCGCCTGTCATCGCCTGCGTCAGGGCCAGCTTGATACCGGACAACAGCATTTCGATCGAATACGGAATCTCGATCTTTGCAAAAACCTGCCACCGTTTGGCTTTCAAAATTTTCATCAGATTGTAAACATTCTCCTCGATCGAGCGGATCGCCGCCACCTCGTTGATCATGATCGGGAAGGAAACGACCAGGATCACAAGCGCCGCTTTCGACTCGATTCCCAGGCCCATCCACAGGATAAACAGCGGAGCCAGGGAAATCTTGGGGGCTGTCTGCACAATAATCACAAAGGGCATGACAAGTCGTTCGATCCATCGAAGCTTCGCCATCACATAGCCGAGCACCAGGCCGATCGCGATCCCGATCGCCGTTCCCACAAAAATTTCCTCCATTGTGACCGCAATGTGTTTCATGACCTCACCGTCCGTAAAAAGACGGAGCATAGACCAGAAAAGCTCGGTCGGCCCAGGAAGCAGATAATTCGGCACCCTAAAGATCCGGACATACAGCTCCCACACAATCAGGAATGCCGGAAGAAAAGCGGCCGGCAAAATGATTCTTCTGTATTTATGGTAAAACATATGCACATCTCCCCTTTTACCTGGCCTGTTACTTTGCCGGACTGTAAAGCAGCTCTGAGGTCTCAAATACCTCATTGATGTTTCCCATTTCCTTGGAGCTTTCGATCAGTGCCTGCCATTTTTCCGAATTGGAGGCACCGATTCCATTTGCATTCGTATAATCACTCTGCCACAGTGTCTGGATGAATACGTCGTTTAAGATCTCCACCACCACATCGCGCTTTTCCGCAAAGGTCGGGGCATATTTCTCGATCGACATATCCACAGCCTCCTCGGTATGGCCGTCAATGATATACTCGATCGCCTTGTTCAAAGCGCGGCAGAAGCCATCCACAGTCTCCGGATCGTTCTTTGTCAGTTCTTCCCCCGCAACAACGACATTTCCAAAAGAAGGAAGGAACTGGTCACACACGATCTCACCTGCCGGATAGCCGGAATTGTTCAGCTCAATCGTACGGAGCTTGGAGAACACGATCGCATCTACCTGGCCCTCTGTTAACGCCGTCAGAATCGCACCCGTTCCCACAATCTCGACCTGAACGTCATCCACGCTCAGTCCCTCGGCCTCCATCGCTGCCTTAAACTGGAAGTAGTTGGCACTTCCGAGACTTGTGACCGCTACCTTTTTCCCCTTTAAATCGGCCGGTGTTTCGATCCCTGACTCGCTTCCGAAGATAATCGCGCCAAGTCCCTCCTGGTACGTTGTATGGATAACCTGAACCGGGATCCCCTGCGCCCTGGCCGCAACCACCGCATCCGCGTTCGGGAAACCGAATTCCACGTTCCCTGCGGCCACGTTCTTTACGATGTCCGCCGCCGCGGCATAATAAAACTCAACATTCAGCCCCTCCTCTGCAAAATATCCGTTCTCCTGCGCCAGGTACAGCGGGGAATAGTACGGTACCGCAGAGCCGTCGAGCTGGATGGATACGGTCTTTAATTCTTTGTCTGCGGCCTCTGTTGTCGTTTCCGCTCCGGAAGACCCCGCCTCTGTCTTTGCCTCCGTCTGGGCAGTTGTCGTCGTCGCCTGGCCATCGCTGGCCTTCTTGGCACTCTCCGTGCTGCAGCCTGTAAGCGCTGTGGCCATCGTCACCACTGCCAGCATCGTTGCAAACATTCTCTTTTTCATCGTTCTTTTTCTCCTTTTTCTTTCTTTATTTCGTCAGATACTCCTGATCCAGCTTTTTACACGCAAGCAGTGCCGTCCGGCACATATCCTTCTGCGCCGCTTCAAAATCCACAAGCCACTGATCGGTTGCCCGGTTGCAGTGCACCGTGCAGATGCTTCCCGCCAGGACGCCATTTAAAGATGCCAGTGTAAAAATGGTTTCCGCCTCCATCTCCATATTTACAATGTTCCACGTTCCATACCGTTCAAGGACCGCCTGTTCGTCATATTCTCCTTCAAACGGAAGCCTTCGGCCCTGTCCATGATAAAACGAGCCAACCGATATGCAGATTCCCATCGCATAGGGTTTCTTTTGCTCCTCACAGGAGCGCTTTAAGCAATCTAAAACTTCAAAGGAGGCGACGGCCGGATATTCCGCAGGCGCGTAGAAGCAGGAGGCTCCGCCCATACGGACCGCCGCCGTGTTGAGCACCATAGTCCCGCAGGGAATATCTTCGCGGATCACTCCTGTGCCGCCAATTCGGATCAATGCCTTCGCGCCAAGGGTAATTAGCTGTACCACGGCGATCTCCGTGGACGGCGCCCCGATCCCCGTTGAGCAGACGGTTATTTTTATACCCTCATAAAAGCCAGTCCCCACTGTATATTCGCGATTTCGGCTGATGATCTTAAAATCCTGAAGGAATTCTTCAAACAGGGCCACTCGACCGGGATCTCCAGGCAGAAGGACGATCTCGCTGATGTCATCCTTTGTGCATTGAATATGCGGCATCCTGCCGTCCAGCATCGGAGCCGATGCGGATGTAAAATTCACCATTTTATCCTCCCCAAATTAAGCTTTCTTTGATTCATGCCAGTACAGCATCCGGTCCTCCAGAACACTGACCGCCTGGTACGTCACAATGCCCAGGACGATGGTAACGATGATTCCGGCAAGCAACATCGGCGTATCAT
>Ga0137302_10620_pt1 | contig 13106 bp, 10 predicted proteins | sample Ramsor2O_GlcNAcB_FD_97184 | JGI IMG/M metagenome (GOLD analysis project Ga0137302, IMG submission 97184) | Mouse cecal microbial communities from Vienna, Austria - N-Acetylglucosamine amended with D2O_GlcNAcB | ecosystem: Host-associated > Mammals > Digestive system > Large intestine > Cecum... | reverse complement strand
AGGCAATCACGGTCACTTTTTCCTTCCAGGGCTCCATGGGAACCGCTTTGGTCTTTTCAATCTTTGCCTGGGCATCCTCCTCGGCCGCTGCGATGGGGTGGTCGGGAAGCAGTTTGTAGGAAACAAGGGACCAGACTAGGAAGGCCACGGCCATAACGAAGTTTACAACTGAGAACTTGATCATGGACATCGGCTCCATAAAGCCGGCCGTCTCCAGCGCAGAGCTCGCCACGCCATAGTACAGCGCCACGTTGATGGGAATCAGCGGATGGTTGGTGGCGAATCCCAGAGGCATCATCAGCTTGGAGGTGGGCATTTTTTTTGTGTAAGGGATGGTCGAAATCAGGGACAGAATCAGCACGTAGTAGCCGGTGCTGCCGCCGCCCACCAGGCTGGCGCCGACCATTACCACAATAACCAGGAGCGCGTAGCTCTTGTAGCCACCCCTGTTCACCAGGGAAATCAGGGCGTCTTTCACTTTGTCCATAGCTCTGGTCTTCTGAACGCCCGCCAGAACCACCATAAAACTGGCGATCATGATGACGCTGGAGTTGGCAAAACCCGCGAAGGCCTCGGATACGGTAGACAGACCGGTGGCCACCAGCAGCATGCACGCCAGAAGGGGCGGCGCGCCGAAGGGAAGTACGTCAAACATGATCAGCGTAATCATAACAATCAGGATTGCAAGAGCAAGAATCATTTGGGTTGTCATTTTATTTTTCTCCTTCTCCTATGTTTTTGGCCTGCTTCTTACCGGACCTTTGCCGAGGTAGGGTTGTAGAGGCCCACTGTCTCGCGCTTTTTGCCCATAACATCTTCCTCCGTGAAGCTCATGTACTTCACGCTGAGACGGTCCTTGTAGGCAAATGCCAGGTGAAGCCTGCCGTCCGCGCCCTGCATGATGTAGGGGTATTCATACTGTCTGTTGTTCGTCTTGTTCTCAGCACCCATGTACCCCTCGCCCCGTTCCATATAGCGGATCATGGGGAAGGTAAGGCCGCCGTCCTCGGACAGCGCAACGGCTACCGGGCAGCGCAGACCCGGCCAGGAAGCCACGCCGGGTGTCGGGCAGGGTGTGCAGGTAGGGTTGTAGGCAACGGCGATTCTGCCGCTCTTCAGCTTGACCGCACTGATGCTGGAATTGTTGTTGGGCAGAACGGTGGGCACCGGTGCAGTCCAGGTATCTCCGTTGTCCATGGATTCGCTTCGGTAGATATGGTCGGCCGCGCGGCTTCTCATGAACGCAGCCAGATGTCCCGGCTCCAGCTCCACCACATTGGCGTGAACCGCGCCGTTGCTCTCCGGCATATCCACGGTTTTCCAGGTCTTTCCCTGGTCATCGGAAATGCGGAATGCGGTGGGATCACCAGTCAGGCCCAGCTCGGAGTCGGTACAGATCCAGTTACCGAAAATCCAGCGTCCACTCTCCAGCACCTGGATGGGTTGTCTGCAGAAGCTGCCCTCCTCCGGAAATACGGTCTCGTAGTCGCTCCAGGTCTCTCCCCCATCCGCGCTCTTCTGACAGCGGATCACAGAGGTAAACTGCATGTTGTCCTTGCCTTCCACCCGGGACAGCTGGGAAGTGTACATAGCCCACACTTTCCCGTCGGGGCCGGCAAACAGGGACGGATTCTGCTCGCTTCTGTCCGGATCGTGGGAGACTAAAACCGGCTCCTCCCACCGGCTTGAGCCCTTTTTGAGCCTCGCACAGATGACGTTTACATCTGCATTTCCCTCAAAGGAGCCCGCAAACCAGACGCACAGCAGATCCCCGTTCTCCAGCTCCAAAAGCCCCGGGCCGTGGGCGGTCTTGTAACCTCCCGGAGGAAGCACCGCCTCCATAGTCCCCATCTCCTCATTCCAATACATCGTTCCGTCCGGTGTTAATCCCGGCAATTTTGCGTATTCCATTGTTCTTCCCCTTCCTTTTGTGCTGTATCTATTCCATTTCCTCTGTTTCAGCCATGCGGATTGCGTAATCCATGGCATTGGTCAGGCTGAGCTCGCTGGCAAGGCCTGTGCCAGCCTGGTCAAAGGCGGTTCCGTGATCCACGGAAGCGCGGATGATGGGCAGACCAAGTGTAATGTTCACTCCGGCCACTGCATCCCATTTCTGTTCCTCCTGGTTGTAGACAAAGCCCACCACCTTTAAGGGGATATGCCCCTGGTCATGGTACATGGCCACAACGATGTCATACCAACCGCCCCTTGCCTTGGAGAATACGGTGTCCGGCGGAACCGGTCCGTCTGCCTGGATACCCTCGTCTCTCGCCGCCTGAATTGCCGGCGTAATCTCCTCAATCTCTTCCCTTCCGAACATGCCGTTCTCCCCGCTGTGAGGATTTAAGCCGGCCACGCCGATCTTCGGCTGGGAAATCCCCAGCCGGCGGCAGGCCTGGTGGGCGATGCGGATCACCTCCAGGATACGGTCCTTTTTCACGCGGTCGCAAGCCTCTCTCAGGGAAACATGGGTGGACACGTGGACCACTCTCAGATTCTCGTGGGCCAACATCATAGTGTACTTCCTGGTTCCTGTGTAATCGGCGTAGATTTCGGTATGGCCGGAGTAATGATGGCCGGCCAGATTCATGGCTTCCTTGTTCAGCGCATTGGTCACCGTAGCGTCAATCTTGTGATCCATGGCCAGCCCGATGACTTTTTTCACGTACTGGAAGGCCGCGTTTCCGGCCATCGCGGAGACCTTCCCCCGCTGGAGCTTGTCCATATCAACCATACCCATGTGGCAGACGTCGATGGTACCGTACTCAAACAGCGCCTCACTCACATCCCCGATGGTATGTATTTTGAGCTTGCCGGAGAGGCCGGTTATCTTCAGCGCCTCCTCCATCACCGGGACATCGCCCACAACCAGCGGTTTGCAGCGCTCATAGACCGACGGATCCGATAATGCCTTTGCAGTAATCTCCGGGCCGATGCTGGCCGGATCTCCCATGGTAATTCCGATTATTTTCATAGATGCCATTCCCCTTTCCTGCACGGTTATTTGTTTTTATACTCCCCATAGTAGTTGTCAATAGTTTCCCTAATCGCCTCCACCGCATCCTGGGGCAGGATGCCGAAGGGCTTGCGGCACGGTCCCACCGGCTGGCCGATCAGATTGGTCGCACACTTGACAACGGAGTTGGGATTGCCATATTTGAGGCACTCACGGATCCTGGAAATGGCGTTCTGCGCTTCCCTGGCCTTCTCCATATCGCCTTTTAAATAGTTCTGGTAGATGTCCACCATGACGGTGGGAAGGATGTTGGCGATGGCTGTAATGCCGCCCTTGCCGCCTGCTAAAAGAGTCCACAGGATCAGAGCGTCGTTGCCGGAGAGAACCGAAAAGTCCATGCCCTCCGTTTCCTGAATATACTGCAGTATATTGTTAAAATTGCCGCTGGAATCCTTCACTCCGGCAATGTTGGCGAACTCACCCGCCAGGCGCTTTACAGTGGCCGGTGCCAGGGAGGCGCCTGTTCTCGCCGGAATGTTGTACATCACCACCGGAATGTCCACCGAACTTGCCACCTGGGCGTAGTGCTGATACAGCTCCTCCTGGCTGATCGCCGCGAAGTAGGGCGTGATTACCGAGAGTACATCCACGCCGATTTCCCGGGCCTTTCTGGACAAAGCCACCGTCTCCTCCGTGCCGATACAGCCGGTGCCGGCGTACACCGGAACGCGGCCCTTTACCTCGTCCACAAAAATCTCCATCACACGGATCTTCTCCTCCATGGACATGATGTAAAACTCGCCGTTGGTCCCCAGACAGAACACTGCGTCCACGCCTGCGGCGATCTGCCGGTTGATCTGTCTACGCTGCTCCGCCTCATTGATACTGCCGTCCTCATGCATGGCGGTCTGCATTGCCGCGATAATTCCCTTGATCTCAGTCACTTTCTACTCCTCCTTCAACACTTTTAAATAAATGGTGCGAATGTCCTCCAGACTCAGCTTCTTCCTGTTGTTCACCAGCAGTCTCTGCTGTTTACTGCCTGCATCCACCAGGAAATCCAGGTCCTCCATTTTCACACCAAAAGCATTTAAATGGATGGGAATCTCCGTGTTCTCAACGATTGCGGCGATCCGCCCGATCATGTAATCCGCCTTCTCCTCTGTTCCAAGAGCCGCGCGCTCCGGATATACCGCGTCGCAGAGTACCCCCAGCCGGCCGGCGCAGGCGTCCTTATTGAACGCCATCACATGGGCGAACAGGATTGCGTTGGACACGCCGTGGGGGATATGGTATTTTCCGCCCAGGGGATAGCTTAAGGCGTGGACCGCGGTTGTGCCGCTGCCGGTAATGGCCACTCCGCCGTAAAAGGCGCCCAGCATCATGTTGCTTCTGGCCTCCATGTCACCGGGATTTTTGTACGCCTCCTCAATATTCCTGAAGATCAGCTTTGCGCCTGCCGCCGCGTACGTGTCGCTTAAGGGAGTCGCTTTCTTTGAGGTGAAGCACTCCACCACATGGGCCAGGGCATCCACGCCTGTAGCTGCCACGATGGAGGCCGGAAGGCCCGCGATCATCTGTGCGTCCAGGATTACGTAATCCGGTATCATCTCCGCATTCACAATGCCCTTTTTGGACTGTTCCTCCGGGATCGCTACGATGGCATTACAGGTTGCCTCGGAGCCGGTCCCGCAGGTGGTAGGGATCATGATGGTTTTCATCTGCTTTGACGCCAACAGCGGATCCGTCAGAAGGTCCGTCACAGTGCAGGAGGAGCCTTTTAACAGGGAGCAGAGCTTGGCCGCGTCCATGACGCTGCCGCCGCCGATAGCGATAATGATGTCTCCATCTTCCCGGTTCATCTGCTCCACAACCTTCTCCACATCGGTGTAAGCGGGTTCCGGATTCAGCCCGTCGAACACCTTGTATTCCACGCCTGTACGCTCCAGCACGGCCGTCAGCTTATCCAAAAGCCCGGCTCCGGCCACTCCCTTATCAGTAAATACCAGAGCCTTCTTTGACGACTCCTGCTTTAAAATCGTCCCAATCTCCTCGATACTTCCCACACCCGCATACACGCAGGATGGAATTTTAATCTGATATCCCATTTTCTTCGCCTTTCACTCTATTTTCCTTTTAATTCTTCCGTTAACTCCGACAGCAGGTTCTCTTCCCCGAAACCGCCGGATTTGGTGATGATGTGATGTTCTCGGCCGCAGTAGTACAGCTTTGTCAGCACGCAGCCCGGCCGGATCTGCCGGATCGGCTGCAGCTCCCACTGCCGGATCTCCTTCATAAATCCCAGAAGCGTATCTCCCCCTGTCATCAGTATAACGGCATGGAGCCCGCAATCCAGCATATTCTTCAAAATAATGCCCAACGTTTCCGGGATTCTGCTGCGCACCTGCCCGGTGTCCATGCCCAATTCCCTGGCGTACTCCAGAGTGTTCCGCTCGCCCTCACGGTCGTTGGTGTCCAGAATCACGCAGTCATTTTCACTGCTCTCCTGTGTCAGCCGGCGCGTCAGGCCGGCTCCCTGCTCCGACTTCCAGAACTCCGGATTCAGCTTTTCCTCAGCCGCCATGTAGATTCGCGGATACCCCACCCTCTCTCCCCAGTCAAGCTGCCTCCTGGTAATCGGATTCACGCTGCCGCAGATCACAAACAATCTGCGCTCCAGCGCCGCCGTCTCCGGCTCCTGGCGCTTCAGGCCCAGAAGATCAGGCAGAATCGCCGCAAACCCCGCACATCCCGCCATCAGGCGGTTCTGCCCTGTTACGGTTAAATCCGCTCCAATTCTCCTGATATCCGCCTCGGTTGTTGCGTCGTACACCACGATTCCCGCTTGCCCCGGGCCCGGCTGCGCCTCGCCGTGAGTCTCAATGACAGGAATTTCGCTTTGCAGGCGGATAATATCCTTCACCAAATCCTTGGTGACCGGCTCAAAGGGATCCCGGCCGAACACGCTCTTGCTGACCGGCACTCCGTCGATATACTGCCTGCCGCCTCTGGTAATCCGATTCATCTGCGGCAAGGCGGGGACAAAACTTAGGAATGGTTCACCGGCCGCGCGGTAGGCGGCCTCCAGCTCACTGCCAATGTTTCCCCGAAGCGCTGAATCCGTTTTCTTGTAAATATAGGGAATTCCCGCCTCCCTGGCGTCCTTTGCAATTGCGAACACCTTGCGGTACGCCTGGTCCGGGGACACATGTCTGGTCTCTGCGTCAATGACCAGCACCGTGGTCTCCCCGGACCTGATCCCTTCCTCCCAGCTTCTGTCATGGTCCAGGCTGACAATCACTCTGGTTCCGATCCCTCTCTCCGCGAAATGAACCCCCGCGTCCAGAGCGCCTGTGAAATCATCCGCGATGATCATCAATTCAGTCACTGTTTCACCTCCTGCTGTCTTTTATGTTTCAATTTGGAACATTTTATTTGATCGCTTTCTGTAGTTATAGGATATCGCTTTTCGCAAAAGGTTTCAAATAAAAACAGTTTGTTTTTTGTTCTTTTTTGAAACATTATTGTATATATTTTCTCTTTATGGTACTATATTTTCATAATGAAACAGTTTAAACCGTCATTTGGGAAAGGGGAACATGTTTATGGAAAGAAAATATCGGATACTGGGAATTGCGCCCTATGAGAATTTAAAAAACGCCATGGTCACAGAGGCGGCAAAATACGAAGATATAGAAATGGTTGTCTACACGGGAAACCTGGAGGACGGGGCCCAGCTGGCCCTGCAGCATATGAACGAGGGCTTTGATATCCTGATCTCCCGGGGCGGGACCGCCGAGCTGATCCGGAAAATCGCTTCCATACCCGTCATTGAGATCACTCTGTCCATCAATGACATCCTGCGCGCGATCCTGCTGGCGGGAAACCTGACGGAGGCATACGCCGTGGTGGGTTACCCCACTGTCACTCAGCCGACCCATGTGCTCTGCGAGATGATGAATTATCGCATGAACATCATTACCATCCACAGCCCGGACGAACTGGACCCTGTCTTAAAAGAGCTCAAGGCCGGAGGCTGCAATTTTATCCTGTGCGATGTGATCACCGAGATGATGGCACGGGAAGCGGGGGTGGAGCCCATCCTGATCCTGTCCGGGCCGGAAAGCATCGATATCGCCATCGATTATTCCATCAATATGTGCCGGGTGTTGGCAGAGACAAAAGCCCGCAGCCGCCTGTTCACCAGGGCCCTGGATATGCAGGGCATGAAAACAGTCATCATGAAACAGGACGGCTCTATCCTGTTTTCCACCTACAATGAGAAAAACATCTCGTCCGTCACCGGATATTTAAAAAAGCTGGCTGAGTCCCCTCACTCCATGTCGGCCAAAGCCTTTCACATGATTGAAAATAGGCTCTATTCCATCTCGGCAGAGGAAACCACGTTCCTGGAGGAACCCTGCTATATCTTCTGCCTGGAGCAGAATCCGTTTCCGGTGGGCGGAAGCAAGCACGGTATCCGCTTTTCCACCTGTACAGAAGTCTCCGTCATGTATTCCAGCAGCTTTTATTCCCTGACCTCCAGCGCAAGGCTGATGGAAGAGAAAATCCGTATGATCAACCAGACCACGCTTCCGGTGATGATTCTGGGTGAGCGTGGCTCCGGAAAAAACCAGCTGGCCGCCAAACTCTATCTGGAGAGCTCCATGCAGAGATATCCTTATATCACCATCGACTGCCAGGTGCTTAACGAGCGGACGTGGAACTATATCATCAGCAATTACAATTCGCCCCTCAACGACAAGAACAACACCATTTTTATCAGCAACCTCCAGGCACTGTCCAGACATCAGCAGGAGCAGCTACTGTCCTTTCTGGTGGACACAAATGCCCACAAGCGGAATAGAATTATTCTCTCCTGCTCCCAAACACTGGATCGGGACCTGCCGGATCCGTCCAGAAACTTTATCGACTATCTGCCCTGCACCACGGTCTACATGCCGCCGCTTCGGGAACTGACCGACGATATTCAGGGTTCCTCCAACCTGTATCTGAACGCCATGAATGTGGAGATGTCCAAACAGATCGTAGGGTTTACCCCCGAGGCTCTGGCCCTGCTCATGAGCTACCAGTGGCCGGACAATTTCATGCAGTTAAAGCGGGTATTGGCGGAGCTGGTCATGCTCACTTCCACCGCTTACATTCAGCGTGACACGGTGTTTGAGGTCATCGAGAAGGAGAAGCGGCAGTATGTGCCCACCACCGCCGACCTGTTTGACTACAACCGGCCTCTTGGCGAAATGACCCGGGAAATTGTAAAGGTTGTCCTCTCCCAATGCGGCGGCAACCAGACACTGGCTGCCAAAAGACTTGGCATTGGACGGACAACCCTGTGGAGATATTTAAATGAAACCGATTAATCCGGCAGATATTCAATTTGCCTGCTGCCTGCAGGCCGGCGAAAATGCCGCAGAAACTCCCAGGTGGCCCGGCTCTGCTCGCAGATCGCCCCGTGGGGCATATTCTTCATCACGGTGTATTCCACCCGCGGCAGCCCGTCCCGTCCACAGTAGACCAGAGTTCTGAACCGCTCCCCCTGGGCATATCCGCGGGCGGAGGTGTAATAGTTCTCACCGGTGCGGATTTCATCGGGCGCAAAGCGGGTGGTAAAACCGGCGCCGGCCCGCGCCTGGCAGCCATTGACCGCCAGCATGACCTCCAGCTGTTCGTCCACATCCGTGCCCGCTGCGGGGTCATTGTCCCCCACGCACACCCAGTAGGGCAGCTCATACCCGGAGCGAAGCAGTCCCCACCTCCCTTGTGATGGCGCCACCGTTGGAGAATCCGGTCAGATATACCCTGGTACGGTCCAGGCCGTAATCCGCGCAAAGCCGGTCAATCATGGCCCCAAAGACCTGTCCGTCCCGCTCCAGCTGCCAGATGTTTCCCGGGGAGTCCGGGCACACCAGGACAAAGGCCCGAGTCTCGTCCGCCAGCACGTCCCATCCGTTCTTTTCAGCGAAGAGCCATACCGGCTCCCCTCTGCCATGTACACTGAACAGAATCGGCAGCCCTTTCACCCTGTCCGCCGGACAGCCGTCAGGGAAATGGAGGGAACAGGCATATTCCAGAGCCTGCCGGACAGCCGTCTCGGGTGCGCCGATCAGCCAGAGGCTGCTGGGAATCTGATCGTTGCGTTTCGCGTAGTCACTGCTCACATGGCGCACCAGCCAATGGCTGGAGGGAAACGCCCCTGCCGAATAGTCATCCGGTGCTCCCCCGATCAGAGCAGCCGCGGCAAAGCGGTTCGGTTCCGCCACCGCACAATTTCCGGCAAATACCGCCCCGTCCTCATACCCAACCAGGTAGAGCATGGTCTCCCAGCACCAGAGCTTTCCTTCCCGGCCAAACAGACTCTTGCCGTTGCGGCTCCCCACCTGGCCGCGAACCCGGTCATAAATTAAGCCCGGCAGGGAATGGGACTGTGCGTTCCATCCCTCCGGAGCCAGAGGGAGAATCAGCACCGCCCCATCGTATTCGGACAACGCCTGCCAGCCTGACTTCCGGGCAAACTGCTCCGCCAGGGACAAGTCCGCCGCCATCTCCCCGGGTGCGAAGACGAAAATTGTTTTGGCCGGGTCATAGCAGGCCCTGGTGGACACATACATGTAAAATCCGTTGGCCTCTTTCATGGTTTCCCCCTCCTGTCACAGCCTTTTTTTCAGAAAATTGTAGGCAAACTGGTCGATCTCCTCCCCCAGGGAGGGACCGTGCCCGCCGCCGGAGCAGGCCACAAAGGTGGCGTCCGCTCCCGCCTTCACCAAGGCGTGGTACAGAATCTCGCTCTGATCCGGGTCCACAATGGTATCGCGGCCGCCCTGGAAGATCGCCACCGGCGGACAGTCCGCGCCGGCGTAGGTAACCGGGCTGCACTTCCTAGTCAGCTCGATAAAATGCCAGTCCGGGTCCCCGGGATCATTGCGCTCCAGAACCTGGTTTAAGGTAAAAAGGCTCCGCCCCGGGCCGGTGTAGCCCACGATCAGAGCCGGGATGATGCCGGCGTTGTCGTTGCCCACGTTCTCGATCTCCGTCCCGATCAGATCTTTTGGAGGGCCGGACAGGGCGGCTGCGCTGGTGCGGATACTCTGACACAGATCCGCGGGCGCATAGAAGATGGCCGCAGCCTTGATGGAGCTGTCGTACTCCAGGTTGCCGCCCACCTCCCCCTCCAGTTCCCTGCAGTTTGCGCTGAGGGCCAGCATGGAAGCCAGGCAGCCCCCCGGCGGAATTGCCCAGGGCGCCGATGCGGTTTGGATCGATGTTGTAATTCTCCCCGTTGGCCTTCAGAAAGCGGACCACGCCCTTGACATCATGAATGCAGGCAGGAAAAATGGACTGGCTCACCAGCCTATAGTCTGGGCAGACCACCGTGCAGCCCTCCTTTGTCAAGCGCACCAGATCCCGGCAATAGACAGCCTTCTGGGTAACCTGTTTGTACTCACCCCATAGAAAACCGCCGCCGAAAATATAGATGATGCAGGGCCCGGGGGTGTTCTGTTCAGGTGACTGATAAATATCCAGTTTGAGGGTATAAGCCTGCCCGTTATCCAGCGTAACCCTGGCGTATGGCACATCTTCAAAGCGCGGCCGCTCCTCAGGCGGACACAGGGGTTTTACTTTTGGCGGAACATACATATTAAGACCTCCCATTTAAAATATCTACTATTTTATAGAGAATGGGCGTCAAAGACAACTGAGTCTTATCCATATTTCGTTCCAAAACAGAACGTTTTTCACCAATGATTCAGTTTTTATGCTTATACCCGCATGTTTGTTTTTAAACGAAACAATCCATAGCGATATGACGCAGCATCCTGCACGCATAATTCATCCGCATACTGGTGTACAGGCGCATGGGGTGGTCTGTATGTGTCTCTGAAACAGGCTGCACAGATATATATCCTTAACCCCTACCGCGCTGGCCACCCGGTGGACCGTTATCTTTTTTTTGCGCTGTTTATGCTTTTCCCGTCATATGAAGGTAACGGATTGCATTCTGGTGGGTTGGCTCCAGTCCGATTGCATTAACAAAGGCCTTTGCAGCAGCATCCATGTTCCCCAGCCCAAGATTGGCAAGCCCTATCAGGTAATAACAGTGCGTCTGATTCCGTTTATTCAGGTCATCATCAAAAATCAGGAAGTCCGGAAGCGATACCGCAAAATAACTTACCCGCATTACATCAAAGATATGCTGCTCTCCATAGTCCAGAAGCTTGTTAAACCTTGCCTTTGCCTCTACCGGCCGGTTCAGTTTTTCCTTGGCCAGTCCCTGATAGTAGATCATATCAGCCGGCTGGTCATTGTAATACATCATTCCAGCCGGTTCATCCGTACCGACGCTGGCTTTTTCAAAATACGCTTCTGCCGCTGTCTGATCGCCCCGGCGTTCTTTTATGACACCCAGATAATAGTTTACATGATTATCCTTACATCCTTCCAGCTTGCCTTCCCCAAGGTTCTCCGGATAGTACAAAGCCTTCTTCAGAAATTCTTCCGCCTCATCAAGGTCACCTCGTTCCATGGCTGACCGCGCCAGTTCTACCAGCGACACGGTATACTGGGTTGTTACCTTTCCTTCTCCTCCCTCCCATGGATGGAAACGGTTAGCCATAATAAACTCATAGGCATCCCCATAACGTTCTGAAAGATTCAGGAGGGTGGCATACTCAATCATCAGGTCATCCCGCTGCATGAACACATCCCTGGCCATATCATAGTGTTTCAGCCGCTCTGCCACCGGCATCCCCAGCTTCTTATACAGCTGGTCCAGTTCCAGGAAAATCCGCGCATCGCCGGGATTCAGCTCATATGCCCGCTCCATGGCCTGCTTTGCCTGATCCGGGTCATGTCTCTTGTTATAGTACGCCAGGGACAGATTCCTCCAGGTAATTGCAAAGTCCGGGTTTAACTCAGCAGAACGCTCCCAATACCCTATGGCTGTGTCGTACTGCATTTTATCGTAGTACAGGTTGCCCAGATAGTAATATGCATTGGCATCCTCACATTTTTCCCTGACCACGTATTCCAGGACCAGAATATCCTCCAGCTTATTGGGGAAACAGTAATCCGTGCTGCACTGTGAAGCCTGTAACAAAGTATAGGATGTATCTTTTCCCATCTTCCCCAGATAGTATGCCTTGTAGTAAAACAGCATGGGCCATGCCTCGTCGCATTGGGACAGAACCGCAACAGCCTCCTCATAAGCTCCGAACTCTGCATAATCGCGGGCCGTCATCAGATAGTTTTCATGGAAATTCCTGGCCAGGGTGTTGAACTCCTTAAGAAGGCTTTCCTTCTGCCTCCCGTCCACATAGGAACGCTCCATCCTGGATACATAATCAAAGGGATCCACGGCAAGATTCTCTTCGATCTCCCTGGCCGCCTGCTCTGTCTTTCCCATTTTCCTGAACAGATAGGCCCTAAGCCCACGCGCCTTCACATTGTGGGAGTTTTTCACCAGCCCTTTATCCACCATTTGCATCGCTTCCTCATAGTTACCGCGCCCTGCTTCAATGCAGGCCAGATAATAGAAGCTCATCTCCTGCTGCTCATTGGACCAGGTGGCCTTGTATAATGCATCAAACGCATCCTCTGTCCGGCTCTGATAGAGCAGAGTCAGGCCCAGATTATAATATGGCTCTGATTGATAAGGGTTCGGGTTTTTCCAGGTAGCCCGCCTGATTGCCTTACGGAAATATTTCTCCGCCTCTTTAAAACAGCCCCGGCGCAGCAACAGGCTGCCATAAGCATTGTTGGTTCTTAAATCCCCCGGGTCGCGCTTTAACGCCTCAAGATAGTATGGGTCCGGACGGTAGGTGGCATGGCGGTACTGTTCAATATGCTGCCCGGTCAGGTACAGTTCCTCCACCGTCATGATTTCCTCCGGGGCTTTGGAAGCCTCGGCAGGCTCCGGCAGCTTTGGAATCTCTTTTTTCAGCGGACGGTACGCCACCAGTTCCTTCTCTCCATCCAGTACCCGCAGCGTCAGCCCGGTCTCATCCTCCACCTGTGTGTGGATGACGGTCTCAAAGGTTTTTACCGGAGATAGTTTTGTTGTCTCATCCAGCAGGATCTCATTGCCATAAGTAAGAAGGACGCGTGCCTGCGGATACTCCTGTGTCCCATACGC
>Ga0137302_10612_pt1 | contig 13226 bp, 6 predicted proteins | sample Ramsor2O_GlcNAcB_FD_97184 | JGI IMG/M metagenome (GOLD analysis project Ga0137302, IMG submission 97184) | Mouse cecal microbial communities from Vienna, Austria - N-Acetylglucosamine amended with D2O_GlcNAcB | ecosystem: Host-associated > Mammals > Digestive system > Large intestine > Cecum... | reverse complement strand
CGATGTAGCAGGAGGCGATGGCATCCATCTCGAAACCGTCTCCGGCCTTGGGGGTTGCGGATGCATTACGTGCGGAAAGCACGATACCTGCAATGGCACTTAAGATACCCATGTTGGTGTATACCCAGAAGAACACTTTCTCAGTATTGATACCGGAAAGCTTTGCCGCCTTGGCGTTGCCGCCCAGGGCGTATATCTGGCGTCCGGCAACGGTCTTGCTGGTGATGAAATGATACAGGCCAACCAGAACGCCCATGATTACCAGTACAAACGGTATGCCGTTGTATCGTGACAGCTTATAGAAGAAGAACCATACAATCATCAGTATGACGGCTTCCTTTATAATAATCTGCCACAATGGGTTGATGGGGAAACCATATTTCTTCTTGGTGTTAATGCTCTTAAGCTCTGCCATGATCACCAGTACCGTGGCAATGCCTGCCACAATAATGGAAACCACGTCCAGGGTGCCGTTTCCAAAGGGAATTTTCATGGTTGGCAGGAAGCCTGCGCCGATGTAAGTATAGCTGGTGGGAAGGGGTCCCTTTGTCTGGGCCTTTAACAGGGTGTATGTAAGTCCGCGTCCCATAAGCATGGTTGCCAGGGTCACGATAAAGGGCGGGATGCTCAGCTTGGATACGAACAGCCCCACGAACATACCGGCCAAGACGCCTACTGCAAGGGCAGCCAGGATGGCGACCCACATATTGGTGTGGCAGTCAATCATCAGGATACCTACGGTTGCGCCGCACAGGGCCACGATGGAGCCGACACCCAGGTCGATGTTGCCTGTCAGCACACATAACAGCATACCGACTGCCAGGATGACCACATATCCGTTCTGCATGATCAGGTTGTTGATGTTGGCCGGCGACATATTCTTTCCGCCGGTCATGACTGCGAAAATCAAGAACACCGCGATTAAAGCAAGTACCATGCCATACTGCTTCATATCAATATTAACTGTCTTCTTCTTATCCATCTCTACGCTTCCTTTCCATTATCCGCCATAATACATTTCATGATTCGTTCCTGGGTTACCTCTTCCTTGGTCAGCTCTCCTGCAATCCGTCCTTCGTTGATCACATATACACGGTCACAGGTACCGATTACCTCCTGCATCTCAGAGGAGATGACGATTACCGCTTTGCCTGACTTTGCCAGTTCATTGATGACGCAGTAAATCTCATACTTGGCGCCTACGTCGATACCCCTGGTAGGCTCATCCAGAATCAGCACATCCGGCTGTGTCAGCATCCACTTGGCGAGAACCACCTTCTGCTGGTTGCCGCCCGATAAGGAGCCAACGGTCTGGTTAATGGAATTAGACTTGATGTTAATTTTCTTCTTGTAATCCTCCGCAGCCAGAATCTCATCATTTTCATTGAGAACGCCGTTCTTGGAAAAAAAATTCCTCATGGCGGACAGGGTCATGTTCCACTTGATATCCTTGATAAGCACAAGTCCGTAGTTCTTCCTGTCCTCGGACACGTATGCCAGCTTGTTGTTGATGGCGTCCTTTACGTCCTTTATATGTACTTCCCTGCCGTTTATCTTAATGGCGCCGCTGATTTTCTGTCCGTAGGACCTGCCGAATATACTCATGGCCAGCTCGGTCCGTCCCGCGCCCATAAGTCCTGCCAGGCCCACTACCTCGCCTTTGCGCACATGAAAGGAAACATCCTTGATAATTTGTCTCTGGGCGTCGTCGGGATGGTACACATTCCAGTCCTTTATCTCGAAAATCGTATCACCAAATTCACAGTGCCGTTCCGGGTAACGGTTGGTCAGCTCGCGTCCCACCATGCCTTTGATGATGCGGTCTTCCGTAAAATCATCCTTGCCCTTCTCCAGGGTCTCAATGGTCTTTCCATCCCGGATAACCGTAATGGAATCTGCCACGTAACTGATTTCGTTCAGCTTATGGGAGATAATAATGCAGGTGATTCCATGGGATTTAAGGTCCAGCATGATGTCCAGAAGCCGGCGGCTCTCTTCGTCGTTGAGCGCGGCTGTGGGCTCATCCAGAATCAGCAGCTCCACCTTTTTGGCCATGGCCTTGGCAATCTCTATCAGCTGCTGTTTTCCCACGCCCAGGCTGCTGATGGGCGCGTTCAGGTTCTCGCCTCCCAGTCCAACCTTTTCAAGCATTTCCTGGGCCTTCTTATGGGTAAGGGTCCAGTCAATGATACCCTTGGCTGCCTTCTGCTCGTTTCCCAGAAATACGTTCTCAGCCACCGACATGTACGGGCTTAAGGCCAGCTCCTGGTGGATGATAACAATGCCCTTTGCCTCGGACTGCTTGATGCTGTGGAACTGACACACATTGCCGTTATACACGATATCCCCGCTGTATGAACCAAAGGGGTAAACGCCGGACAGCACATTCATCAGGGTGGACTTTCCAGCCCCGTTCTCTCCGCACAGCGCATGGATCTCTCCGCGTTTTACCTTGATATTGACATCGTCCAAGGCCTTTACGCCCGAGAATTCCTTCGTGATGTGGTTCATCTCCAAAATATATTCGGACATCTTTTCAACTCCTTTTCTTGAAAAATACTCTGTAAAAAGCGCAATCGGGCGGCGGAACCTATGCCGCCGCCCGAATCATCTTTACTGTGCCAGCTGCTCCTCTGTGTAGTAGCCGCCGTCTACGATAATTTCCTTATAGTTGTCCTTGTCTACTGCTACCGGTGTGCACAGGTAAGCAGGAACCACAACCTTGCCGTTGTTGTACTGTTCGGTGTCGTTGATTTCCGGCTCCGCGCCTTCCAGAACAGCCTGTACCATGGTTACGCACTTCTCAGCCAGGAGACGTGTGTCCTTGTAAATGGTTGCTGTCTGGTAACCGGAGATGATGTTCTTAACTGCCATCAGCTCAGCATCCTGTCCTGTAATCAGAGGCCAGTCCTCGCCAACCTTGTAGCCGGCGCCTTCCAGAGCAGCCTTACAGCCGTATGCGAAACCGTCAAACGCGCTTGCGCAGATGTCTAACTTCTCGTCAGCATAGAAACCGGTCAGGTAGTTCTCGCAGTTCTGCTGTGCTGTTTCCTGGGACCATCTCAGGATACATGTATCCTCGAAGGAGGTACGTCCGGACCTGCAGACCAGTGTCCCGTCATCCAGGTATGGCTGAAGGACTTCCATCAGTCCGTTGTACAGGAACAGAGCGTTGTTGTCATCAGGTGAGCCCATGAAGAACTCGATGGTGTAGGACTCGCCGGCTGCCTTGGCTGCGTCTAAGTCCTTTGCTTCCTTTATGTAGCTGCCGATTGCAGTACCAACTCCCTTGTTGTCAAAGGTTGCATAGTAGGAAACTGCGTCGGTATCCATCAGAAGACGGTCATAAGCAATGATGGGGATGCCTGCGTTCTTAGCCTGCTCCTCTGCGTTTACAAGCGCGGAGGAGTCGATGGATGCGATTACCAGACAGTTAACGCCGGACGCAATCATGTTCTCAATCTGGGAAACCTGCATCTGTACATCATCCTCTGCATACTGAAGGTCTACCTCATATCCGAGAGCTTCCAGCTGCTTTTTCATGTTGGCGCCGTCGTTAATCCAGCGCTCGGATGACTGTGTAGGCATGGCCACGCCTACCTTCTTGCCTTCCCCGGTTGCTGCCTTGGCTGCCTCTGCAGCCGCGTCAGCTGCCGCGGCGGAATCTGCCGCCGCTGCTGTGGTGTCCCCTGCCGCTGCCGCTGTGGTTGCCGCTGCCCGCTGTGAGCCGCCGCATCCTGTTAACAGTGAAGCTGCGATTGCCGTCCCCAGAATCATGCTTATAATTTTTCGTTTCATATGTTACCTCCCATGGTTTAATTTATACATACAACTTGTGTACATGTTCACAAGCTTGTACTTTCGTTAATTCAGCTAACCCTTGTCCCATTCCCCCTGGTTCATTTGGATTATTTTGCATTTTTTTAGATTTTACTCCATCTTCATTGTGAGTTTCGCCAATATTTCTTGCGTTTTTTTTAAATACACTATACATTTTTGTTCTATTTTTGTCAATAGGTATTTAGAACTTTTTTATATTTTTTATTCTTGTACGTGCAACTTTAACGTCATTTTTTCCATTTTCACCCAAAAGCGACTCGTTTCACCATGTAAATAGTTCCGAATCCTGTTCCCCGGACGCAAAAAAAGCCAGCAAGCCGACGGCCTGCTTGCTGGCTCAATGTTCCGTTAATTTTTTAACCGTTTTTTGTTTACTTTTGCCTGGCGGCAGGGCACCGCTGTTTCCTGTTACTTGTTCTTTCTCTTCAGGGCCGCGATCAGGCTCTGAAGCACGATGAAGAAACAGAGAAGGGCCGCAATGGTAATTCTCACCCACCAGGAGGAAAGGGTGCCCTGGAAGGTGATGAAGGATTCAATGGTACCCTTAATCAATACTCCGAAAAGGCTTCCGATTACATTTCCCACACCGCCTGTCAGAAGAGTTCCGCCGATGACCGAGGATGCGATGGCGTCCATCTCAAATCCCTTGGCCTGCTCCACGAAACCGGAGCATGTGTTCATGCAGAACAAGAGGCCGCCCAGTCCTGCCAGAAATCCGTCCAGCACATAAGCCTGAAGCTTGATTCTTCTCACATTCAGTCCCAGCAGCAGGGCAGACTGTTCATTTCCGCCAATGGCATAAATAGAACGGCCGAACTTGGTATACTTAAGAACTACAAATACAATGGCCAAAACCACGAGAGCGATGATAACGCTTGGGTATACGTAAGGGTAAATCATGACTCCCTTCTTATTCAGATAACCTCCAAAGGGCAGATACATCTTGAATGTGGCAATGCCGGTAAACGTCTTGTTGGTAATGCTGATCATCTCCTGGCTGATAATGGAGGTCATGCCTCTAGCGAAGAACATGCCCGCCAGGGTCACGATAAAGGGCTGTATCTTAAGGTAGGCCACCAGAAAGCCCTGTACCAGGCCGAATATACATCCCGTGACCAGAACAATAAGGATGGCCGGAAACGCACCGATGTTCCCCCTCTCCATCATCCAGGCCAGCATCATGCACACCATGGCCACCACGGAACCAACGGAAATATCGATGCCGCCTGTGATCATGACAATTGTCATGCCTGTTGCCACCACAATCAGGCCAGCGTTGGATATGAACAGGTTGAGGAAGTTCTGTACCTTTGCAAATCCCCTTCCGCCAAACATGATGATGCCGACTATGTACATTACAAAGAATAGTATGATAGTGACAGCCAGCAGGAAGGAGTTGCCGTCCAGCTTTTTCTTTTCACTTTTGTTTTTCATTATGCCGCTCCCCCTTTCACATTCCTGGACGCATGTCTGGATGCCAGACGTTTCCTGAATTTCTTAAGCTCCTCTGACTGTACAGCCACAATCAGTATAACCACAATGGCCTTGTATACCGGAATCTGGTCCGCGGGCACGCTCATGGCATAGAGAGTGGTGGTCAGGGCCTGGATGGTATAGGCGCCGATTACGGAGCCCAACAGCGAGAACCGGCCTCCGCCCAGGGAGTTGCCGCCTAAAGCCACTGCCGCGATAGCGTCCAGCTCCATGTTGAGGCCGATGTTGTTGGCATCCGCGGAATAGATGCGGGAGGATGCCACCAGTCCCGCGATTCCCGCGCACAGTCCGCAGAACGCGTAGGCCATCCAGATGATTTTCACGGATTTAAGGCCTACCAGCCGGGATGCCCTCTCATTGATGCCCACAGACTGAATGTACATGCCCATGGCTGTCTTATTTAACAGAATATAGGTGAGCGCCACCGCGATTACAGCTACAAAGATAGGGGTGGGAATGGGAATTCCCGGTATGTTGTTGCCCAGCAGCTTATATCCGTCCACACGGATGTATGTAATCTGTCCGTTTGTCACCAGCTGGGATATACCCCTGCCCGCTGTAAACAGAATCAGGGTCGCCACCATGGGCTGTATCTTAAGCTTTGCAACCAGAAAGCCGTTAAAGCCGCCGCACACCACCGCCACGGCCAGGGCTGCCAGCACGGCCAGGATGTAAGGATTGGCATACTCATTGACCGACACCTCGCCGCCTGCCAGGACCCTGGTACACACAGCCGCAGCCACTGCCATGACGGCGCCCACGGAAATATCGGTTCCCGCCGAGGCAGATACCACCAGGGTCATGCCCACGGCCAGCACCACCAGCTCGCTGGCACGGTTGATGACGTCGATGATATATCCGTAGAGAACGCCGTTATTGATGGTAATCCTAAAAAACGTGGGCGTGGTAATCAGGTTGATTAACAGTACTATGATAAGACAGGATAACGGAAGAAAAAGCCTGTAACCTGTCAACTTTTTAAGTTTCCCCATCATTCTTCCCCTCCTCCTGCAATTGCTTTCATGATGGAATCCTGGCTCAGCTCGTCTTCCTTAAGCTCTCCCACCTTCTCGCCGTCGCGCATGACCGCCATACGGCTGCAGGTGCGGAGCATCTCCTCAATTTCAGAGGAAATAAACACCACGGCCATGCCTTCCTCCGCAAGTCTCAGGACCAGCTTCTGAATCTCTGTCTTGGTACCGATATCAATTCCCCTTGTGGGCTCATCCAGAATCAGAAAATCCGGATTGGTCAGAAGCCAGCGTCCCAGAATCACCTTCTGCTGGTTGCCGCCGGAGAGCTGTTTAATAGGAGTCTCCCTGTCGGCTGTCTTGATTTGAAGAATATCAATGTATTTGTCCGTGAATTCCTCCTGTTCCTTCCTGCTCATGAGCTTGAACATGCCTTTCTTGGCCTGGAGGGCAATGATGATGTTCTCCCGCACAGACAGATCCGCGATAATTCCCTCCTCCTTGCGGTTTTCAGGCAGGTAGGCCATGCCTTCCATCATGGCGTCAATGGGCGCGTTGACCTTTAGCTTCTTTCCCTTTACGGCCAGCTCGCCGCTGTCCGGCTTATCGGCGCCGTATATGGCCCGGACCAGCTCGGAACGGCCGGAGCCCAGAAGCCCTGTAAGGCCGATGACCTCGCCTTTATGGATATCCAGGCTGAAGGGTTTGATGGTCCCCTTGCAGCCCAGCCCCCTGGCGCTTATGATCACATCTTCCTTGACCGTGGACATGCCCTCCTTCTTGATGGCAGCCAGATCGTCGAAATCCTTACCCATCATCTTGGCCACCAGCTGTACCCTTGGCAGCTCCTCCACCTTGAATTCGCCCACCAGTGTACCGTTTCTGAGCACCGTAATCCTGTCACAGACAGCATATACCTGTTCCAGGAAATGGGTCACGAAGATGATTCCGATTCCCTTGGCCCTAAGCTGTCTCATCAGCACGAACAGCTTCTCCACCTCACCGTCGTCCAGGGAGGATGTGGGTTCATCCAGAATCAGCACCTTGGCCGACATATCAACAGCCCTGGCAATGGCAATCATCTGCTGGATGGCAATGGAATAGTTCTCCACAGCCATGGTCACATCAATGTGGATATCCAGTCCCTCCAGCAGCTTCCTGGCATCCTCCTTCATCGCCCTCCAGTCAATCATGGGACCTTTTTTCGGCTCTCTGCCGATATAAAGGTTCTCAGCCACTGACAGATTGGGACACAGGTTAACCTCCTGGTAAACCGTGCTGATGCCATTCTCCTGCGCTTCCTGGGGCGACCGGTTGATGATGGTATTGGATGAGCCTTCCATCCGGATTGTACCGGTTTCAAACTCCTCCACGCCGGTCAGCACCTTGATCAGTGTAGACTTCCCGGCACCATTCTCGCCCATAAGGGCATGGATTTCGCCTTTTCTCAAAGTAAAATCCACATCCTGCAGCGCCTTTACACCGGGGAAATTCTTGTTGATTCCCCGCATTTCCAAAACAACGTTCTGCTCCATGCGATTTCCGCCTTTCTACCGTTATACGCCCCATCTCCAGGGCTCAGTTACTTGAAAACATCCAGCCTCAGGCTTGAAAAGGGGGAGAGCCGTGCAACGACTCTCCCCACCGCCTTTCCTGTACTGTTACGAAAATGTTGATTAATAAGCGCGCTCAGCCTTGATAGATTCCAAATCCATGGATGTATCGAAGTAAGCTTCGTCTACATACTGAATCTTCTCAACAGTCTCGCCCTTCTCCAGCTTCTTGATGATTTCATCTACACGCGGTCCGTGTAACGGGTTGCACTCAAATGCCGCGTTTAAATCGCCGGCTATCATGGCGTCAAATGCTGCCTTAACTGCGTCGAAGGAGAAGATGATGATGTCGCCGTCAGGTCCGCAGGTTTTGCCGGCTGCCTTGATTGCATCGATAGCGCCGAATGCCATGTTGTCGTTCTCAGCCACTACCACATCGATATCGTCATAGGACTTAAGGAAGGATTCCATAACTTCCTGGCCCTTAGCCTGTGTAAATTCGCCTGTCTGCATATCTAACATTTTCCAGTTGTCATGCTGTTTTAAGATGTTTCCAAAACCTTCTGTACGGCCAACCTGAGCGGATGCTCCGATGGTTCCCTGAAGAGTAACGATGTTGATGTCCTCGCCGTCTCTTCCCTGTGCCTTTAAGTAATCAGCCAGCCAGTTTCCTGCTGTCTCGCCTTCCTTGATGAAATTGCCGCCTACCCAGCACTCATACAGACTCTCATCCACGTCCATCTGACGGTCGGACAGGAAAACCGGAATTCCTGCTTCCTGTGCCTCCTGGAGAACCGCCTCCCATCCTGTCTCAACTACGGGAGCCACTACGATGTAGTCAACATCCTGCTGGATGAAGCTTCTGATGGCCTTAATCTGGTTCTCCTGTTTCTGCTGTGCATCGTCAAAAATCAGCTTGTAGCCGTTTTCCTCTGTAAAGGTGGACTTGAAGGACTCTGTATTAGCTGTTCTCCAGTCAGACTCAGCGCCAACCTGCGCATAACCAACCACAATCAAATCACCGGATGCCGCGTCGTCCTTTGCCTCAGCCTCTGTCTCAGCCTCTGTCTTCTCAGGAGCTGCCGTGGTGTCGGCCGCCGCCGTTGTCTCAGCTGCCGCGGGAGCTGCTGCTGTCTCTGCAGGCTTGCTTCCGCCGCCGCACCCTGCCAGCAGGGATGCTGCCATTGCTGCACATAACATAACGCTTAATCCTTTTTTTCTCATAATACGTAAACCTCCTTGATTTGTATTTTGTTTCCCCTTGTTGGAATAATCATATCAGTTGTTAATAACAAAAACAACGGAATTTCTCCGTTGTTTTGTACACGATTTTTAGATTTTTCACAGTTTATTCATACATTTGGGTGTTTTTTTACGATTATGGTTGAATATTTTTCAATCCTCCCCTTCCCCGCCATATCCGGATTCCAGGGGAATGGTCACCACTGCCCTTGTGCCCAGCCCCAGGACACTCCCGAACTCCAGACTGCACCGGGAACCATAGTTCAGGCGCAGGCGCTCCGCCACATTGAAAAGCCCAAAACCTCCCTTGGGAGCAGGCCCCTCCCGTAAGGACGAATCCTTTTCCCCTCTGAGCTTTCGCCTGACGGCCTCCGTCTCCTCCTCCGTCATGCCCGCTCCGTCATCCTCCACCTCCAGCACAGCCATGTCCTCCTTTGCGTATCCCCGGACCCAGATACGTCCCTTCCCCCTTTTATTCTTGATTCCGTGGTAAAGGGCGTTCTCCACCAGAGGCTGGAGGGTAAGCTTCAGGATTCTGCATTCCTCCAGGGATTTTTCAAGGGTGACCTCATAGTCCATGATATCCTGGTAGCGGACCTTCTGGATTTGGAGATAGCTTTTAATATGGCCGATTTCCTCGCGCATGGTGATAAAATCCTTTCCTCCGCTGAGGGTTGTGCGGAAAAATTCTGACAGGGAGGTGACCATGTCCACCACGGCCCGGTTTTGCCCTCCCTCCGCCAGCCACACAATGGTATCCAGGGTGTTGTAGAGGAAGTGAGGATTGATCTGCTCCTGAAGAAGCTGCAGTTCCATGACCCGGCGCTGGTTCTGTTCCTGCCGTATGTCCTCAATCAGCCGCCCGATTTCCTCCTTCATGTGGTCAAAGCTTCCCGTAAGGATTGCCAGCTCATCCCCCGCCTCGATCTTGGGGCCGGAGGTGAAATCTCCCTTTGCAACCCTCTCTGTCTCGTTGCAGAGCTTCTGTATGGGAACGGTAACGCTTTTGGTTATCCTGCGGCTGAGGAGAAGGCTGATAAGCAGAATGGATACCAGCAGGGTCAGGCTGACCACGATGGCCGTGTGCTCCTGGCTCTCCAGCTCCTTCTGTATCTCCTGGACATGGAGCGTTTCATAGTACACGTACTCCCTTCCCTGCTTTTCGATGTCGGCAGTCAGCACACGGACGCCGTAATCCAGAATTTCCATGTTCTTATCGTACATGCCGTGGGGAAGGTTGTCCTCTATCTCGTTCACTCTCTGTTCCAGCTGGTCCAGGCAGTGCATCAGCCAGTTAATCCTGGTCCGGTTGGCCCCCTCCGGCGTCCGCTTTAACAGTTGGCGGTAGGTCTTTCTGGCATCGCTTATGGTTTGATGCGGGTCCTTAATCTGCTCCCAGCCGTAGGGCCTGTCCTCCTCCATCAGCTCATGGATGGACTGGTAGGTCCGCATCCCTATGACAATGCGGTACATGCTGTAGTCCACATCCTCCCGCAGGTTGGCCGTAACGCTGTTGGCCTGGGTGATGTTGGTTATGCTCTGGGTGTAGGCATTGCAGAACTTGGCCACCGTTGCCATGAGATAGATAACCAGCACCGCCAGAGGAATGATGATGATAAATGTCATCAGGTTCAGGCGCTTTTCCAGGGGCAGGCGCTCCAGGAGACGGCTTCCGTCCCACTCCTTCCCGCCGGACCCGGTCCTCCATTTTCCCGTCATAAGGCCTCCCTGCTTCCCGCCCTGTACTCCTTAGGCGTACATCCAACGGTTTTCTTGAACAGATAGCCGAAGTAATGGGAATCCTTATATCCCACCTCGTACCCGATTTCGGAGGTCTTAAGATTGGAGCACATCAGCAGCTCCTTCGCCTTTTCCATCCTCACCCCTGTGAGATATTCCACAAAGGTCACTCCCATCTCCTGACTGAAGATGGAGCTGAAATAGCTGGGGCTTATATTGACCCTGGCAGCCACCGTGTTCAGGGAAATCTCCTCCTTGGCGTAATTATCATGGATAAACGCCCTGGCCTCGTCCAGAACCTGGCTGTACTTGCTGGCTGTCTGGCTGTCCCTTAAGGTCATGACCTCCCCAAAAAGCTTCGCCAGCTTTCCCTTCAGCACCTCCAGGGTATAACCGTCCTTAAGGACCTTTTCCATATCCGACAGTTCCCGGGGAAGGCGTCCTATGTCCAGCCCCAGCTGTTCCAGAAACGTACTGACGCAGAGATAGCAGTCCATGACAATATACTGACGGAACATAAAGGACTGGCAGTTCTTTTCTCCCACATTCTGGAAATATTCTTCCACAAACCCGGATGCCTCGCCCACAGTCCCCTGTTTCAGGAAATTTTCCAGGGTCTTCCTGTTCACCTTGGACGCGTCCACAGAGTGGATATCTATGGTTTCCCCGGATCCATGGACCATTCCGTCCATCTGGCTGTAGCTTATGACCCGGTTCATTTCCGTGAAAAACCTGGCCGCAAACGCCCGCCCTGCCTGCAGATAGGAGGTCTGCAAATCGCCCAGGCGGTTCACGCAGCTTCCGATTCCGCCGAAATACTGTATGTCCTTACAGGCCCCGGCCAGCTCTCCCAGACTGGCGGCGCACTCCCTCATCCTGCGCTCCACCTCCTGCTCAGACTCCCCTGTGAGAATGAAGGCCCATCCCTCGTCCCCCCGGTCAAAAACCAGGATGTGCTGCCGGCTCTCCATCCGTTCCTCAATGGCTTCCTGGCAGGATACCACCCGGTCGGAATAGGCCACGGCAGATCCCACCGGCATAAGCTTAAACAGCATGAGCTGGTAAAAGGAAGCGGACAAATCCATCCCCACCTGCTCCCCGCGTTCCAGGGCTTCCTTAAAATTGACCCGCCCCGTAACCAGGTCACGCAGCAGCCGCTGGCGTTCCAGCACCGTGTTCTCCGCCATCTCCAGGCGGTACTTATCCATGAGGCGGGCATCCTCTCTCTCCTGCTCAATCACATCCGCCACCTTCTTCACTGCTTCCAGAAGCTTGGCAGCCGTAATAGGCTTCAGAAGATAGTCCGTCACCCCGATGTGGATGGCCTGCTTGGCATAGTCAAATTCATTGTACCCGCTGAGTATAATGATTTTGATTCTGGGAAACTCCTTTTTCACCAGTTCAGAGAGTTCCAGTCCGTCCATGAAGGGCATGCGGATATCCGTTATGAGGATGTCCGGCTGCACCTTTCTGATAAGCGGATAGGCCAGTTCTCCGTCGCTGGCCTCCCCTGCGAATTCCAACCCTTCCTTCTCCCATGGAATGTTGTTCTTGATGCCATCCCGCATGACGATCTCATCCTCCACAAGAAATACCTTTATCATAATCCAGCTCCCCCCTCTTATGTAATTTTATCCATACCATCCAATTTCTGTCTTTCAGTATAAAATAGAAAACGTTCATTTTCAAGTTTCTTCCTTTTAAAAAAGAAAAAGCAGAGACCCGAGCGCTGTCTCCGCCTTTGTTTTATTTTACCGGCCTACTGTTTTTCCCGGTTCTTCCGGTTAATCCATTCCGTGGACACATCCATGGCCGCCCGGCAGGCCCTTGTCCGGTCCAGGGAATTGAGCATGACAAAATCGTGGATTATGGCCTGGAACCGCAGGGCCGTCACATCCACCCCAGCCTCCCGCAGCTTCCTGGCATATGCCTCGCCCTCGTCCCTGAGGACATCCGCCTCGCCGTTGAGTATCATGGCAGCCGGCAGCCCCCTCAGCTGTTCCGCGGACGCCCGAAGAGGCGAGACCGTAATCTGTCCCCTGTCCTTCCGACAGGGGGCATACTGGTTCCAGAACCACTGCATACCCGCCCGGTACAGGTAGTATCCCGCCGCAAATTCATTATAGGAACAGGTATCGAAACAGGCATTGGTGACCGGATAATACAGCAGCTGTTTCTGGATGAAGGGTCCCTTCCTGAATTTTGACATGAGGGTCATGACCGTGGCCATGTTGCCTCCCACGCTGTCCCCGGCCACGGTGAAGGTTCCGGGATTCATGGCATATCCCATGGTTTTCACAAGGACCGGAGCCATACACATGACGCTGTAGCACTGCTCAATGGCTGTGGGACAGCGCGCCTCAGGCGAACGGGAGTACTCCGGAAA
>Ga0137302_10605_pt1 | contig 13239 bp, 12 predicted proteins | sample Ramsor2O_GlcNAcB_FD_97184 | JGI IMG/M metagenome (GOLD analysis project Ga0137302, IMG submission 97184) | Mouse cecal microbial communities from Vienna, Austria - N-Acetylglucosamine amended with D2O_GlcNAcB | ecosystem: Host-associated > Mammals > Digestive system > Large intestine > Cecum... | reverse complement strand
AAAATACTTGGGCTTTAAGTGGTCCGGGTCCTGTCTCTCGCAGGATTCTCCCGGCACGCTGGTGACTATGGGATTCATGGGGTCCCTCTCATATGGTCCCCATACATTCCCGGAACGTCCCATGGTTACGCAGTGGTTATAACCAGTGCCGCCTTCCGCGCACATGATGTAATAGTACTCTCCCCTTTTGGTCAGATGAGGAGCTTCTATGCATCCGCGGTCCGTACCGCCCCGCCACATGCGCCTGGGATATCCCACGATTTCCTTTTTTGCCGCATCATACTCCGCCATGCAGATGGAACCGGGCTTTTCATATCCTTCTCTTGTCTCCCATTCCAGGGAAACAATGTATTTCCTGCCATCGTCATCGTGGAATATGGATGCGTCAAAGCCTGAGGAATGAAGGTAGACCGGCTCGCTCCAGGGTCCCCTTATGTCCTTTGCAGTCACCAGATAATTGTCCACATCAAAATACCTTGCATTCATGGAGTTCATGACTCCGTACACCACATAGAAGGTATCTTCCGCCTCACAGTATGTCAGGCATGGCGCCCAGACGCCCTTTGCACTGGGAAGCTTCTTTAAATCCACCTTCTCATCGTCCGTTAGCACATGGGTGTAAAGCTCCCAGTTTTTCAGGTCCCGCGAATGGTAGATGGGGATTCCCGGAAACCACTCAAAGGTGGACACTGCCAGATAGTAGTCGTCTCCTTTTCTGCAGATGCAGGGGTCCGGGTTGAATCCCGGAAGTATGGGGTTGTGTATCATCTCATTTCCTCCTTGTTCCGGCCGGCCGCATGGCCCCGGGCAGCTTCATTATCCCGGACAGCACCGTGCCCGCCGGCATGTTCCTGGTCCTGTATGTTATTACTTCGCACCGGAAACCATCCAAAGGCAGCGCACCGGCCCAAATCCCAGCTGTCCCAGCCAATCCAGCCAGGTACATTGATAGTATCTGTCAGAAGTTTATAGCTCCAGTAAAAATATCCGCTTCCTTTATCCCAGGCTTCTGTCTGCGCCTCTGCCAGAGCCCTGTAGATATGCCCTTTCTCTTTTTCATCCATAGCGTCCTGTCCTGCGCCTTCTTCGCCGTTCAGCACACTTCTGCCTCCCTTTGTATCACAGCCGCAGGCCAGGGAGTTGAAAAGGCACCATTCACCGCATATGACATCAAAATACTTCTGCATTTCCTCTATGTCTGCGGCATAATGATTCCGGATATGTTCCAGATAAGCGGGCAGAGTCTGTCCGCAGCCTGCCGCCTCCGCAATCATGAGATACTGGTGGGTGTCCAGGACCACATTTACATATTTGTCCTCCCTCATGAAATCCTTCCACGCCTTAAGTTCAAATCCGTCATGAATTACCACATATTTATCTTCGGGCATATGCTTTCGCAGACAGTCATAGGCCCTCAGATAGAACGCTCTTAAAAACTCCATGGAAATGGGGCCTGACCCCTCTGCCATAGCGGGCTCTGCCGGTGGATAACGGTTTGGCACGTCAAATATCTTCCACATCCGCTCCGTAACGGGTTCATTCAGCACCTCGATTCCCCACAGCCCCTGCCTCCTGCCGTACCGTTTTGCCAGACGTTCCAGGACACTTAGGACAAACTCCACCTCTGCCGGGTTCTTTGACCACTTACATACGCCGCAGATGCCTCCGTTGTCAAAGCCATTCTGCCCTTCCGGCGCCGTATGCAGGTCAATCAGTATCTTGAGCCCATACCGCTCCGCCCACCTGAATGCCTTATCCAGCTCCTCCACACAGCCGATAAAGGGTTCCCTGTCCCCAAATATGAAGTACGGGACCGGAATCCGCACAGCTTCCATTCCCATGGAACGGATTGCAACAAAATCCCGTTCCGTAATATACTCTGCACGGTGTATCCTGATTCTGGCCTCATACACCTCCCTTGAAAGCTGACGGGGCAGATAATATTCATCCTCTGCTTCCGTTCCTTCAAACAGCGCCGGGCTCATCCACTTCTCCAGCACCAGCCAGTTCCCTAAATTCACGCCTTTTATATGCATGGTTTCCTCTCCTTATTTACCTTCAGATGCGCTCCATACGGGATAAACCTGCATGGAATCCTATTTTCCATTCCGGCTCTTCAAATCAGCTATGATGCCTGAAAACTCAGCATCCAGATGATAGAAACTCATAATGACCAGTCCTGCCGCGTAAATCCCAATGGGAATCCACACAAAACAAATTCTAATGGATGCAAGGGCGGAAGCAGACTGGACAGCTGCCTGGCCCACATAACCTCCTAACTCCAGTATCCATCCCAAAAGTGCGGAGCCAATTCCATTTCCAATCTTATATCCAAAGCTGCAGGCGCTGTTGACCAGCCCCTCAGTGCGGTATCCTGTCTTCCACTCCCCGTAGTCTATGGTATCTGATACCATGGCCCACATAGTAGCCCCGCCGCAGGCGTTGCCCAGTCCCCGGATAACGCTGGATGCAATAATAAGTCCCATGGCCCCGCCTGAGAAATTGAGCACCAGCATGCCGGTGATGTCCAGCACCAGGCCCATTGAAAACACATTGCGCTTCCCCAGCCGTTTTACCAGCATGGCGATAAAGAACATGCCTGCAATCTGCACCACATTGAAAATACCGTTTATCAGTGCCACCAAATCCTTGTTGCCCAGTACATCCTTTGCATAAAAGACAGTGGAACCGCCGTTTACGGAATACATCAGGAAAAACAATGCCAGCATTCCTGTCATCATGAGCCAGTACTTGTTCCTGAACAGAGCCTTGATTCCCTCTGCAAAAGGCACATTCTGCACCGGCTCCTCCCCCTCTTCCCGGGCAGCAGGCTTCACCCGCTCCCTGGTTCCCAGGAAATTAATCAGGAACGCTGCCACAGACAGGAATCCGAACACCATGAATGTCTTAGTCCAGGCAGAAGGCGTATTTCCGAAATACTCCACAAGAGGCAGTGTAAATGTGTTGATAGTCAATGTGCCTGCTGTTGCCAGCAGATTTCTGAAAATGCTCAGCACAGACCTCTCGTATGGGTCCTGGGTCATCAATGCGTTCAGCGCGGAATACGGCACATTGATGGCCGTATAAATGACCGTGGACACCAGGTTATATGTAATAAACACATACACCAGTTTTGGCGCGGAAGACCAGGAAACCGGCACTGAGAACAACAGGATGCCGGATATGGCAAAGGGTATGCACATGCGCAGCAGCCAGGGCCTTGCCTTTCCGAACCTGGATTTTGTCCTGTCTACAATCACACCCATGATGATGTCGCTGATACCGTCGAAAAATCTTGAGACCATCATAATGCTTCCGACTGCAAAGGCACTGACCCCCGCATAATCCGTATAATAAAACAGCAGAAATGCCGACATGGCTGTATAAATGATATTGCATCCGAAATCGCCGCAGCCATATGAAAAACGTTCCGTCAATTTCCCCAGCGTTAATTTGCCTTCCCTATTCATCCCTTGATTCCTCTCTTTGTTTTTATAAAATGGCCCTGCCATTGTTGATGGATGGCAGAGGCTGTCATAAGGTGGATTTTATCCTTAACCGTGGAGAATCCGTCAATCCTCCATTGGTCCATCCCCGCGGCCTCCTGTCCTTCCTGTCCGGCCAGATAAAGATACGGTAGGCCGTAATCCCCATCTGTCCCTGCTTCCATGCGCATGGAATCTATTTCCCCAGGTATTTCTTTCATATATATAGTATCACAGGATTTATGGGGGGAACAGGACTGATACTTCCCATATAATAGGTCGATTTTCTCTTCTTGTAGGATGATTGCGGAAATGATATAATAATGGAAGAGGGGGATGAACATGGCGGAACCAAAAGAAAATATATTGTATGAAATCATTCAGGTACCCGAGGCCACAAAGGTGCGTTTCTTCACCTCTGTGGACCCCGGCAGTTATGTGCCCAGCCATTGGCACAGGGCAGTGGAAATTATTTATATGCTTGAAGGTGAATTGGAGGTAACAGCGGAGAGAATGAGCCGAAATCTCCCGGCCAGTCAATGCATCCTTATTAATTCCAATGTCATACACTCCACCAAGTGTACCCATCCCAACCGGGCCATTGTGCTGCAGATTCCCATAGAGTTCATGGAAACCTATATACCTGAGGTAAGCCAGCTCCTTTTTCTGTGGAATCCCGAAACCCAGGATACAATCATGAGGACCAAACTGGACCTGATGAAGGACACCCTGCTCCAGATGCAGATTGCCAACGACATACGGCCGGAAGGCTTTTTGCTGCGTTTTAACAGCCTGCTCTTTGAATTATTGTTCCAGCTGTACCACAATTTCAGTGTGCAGGTATTAAAACCGGATGTGAATCAGAAAAACAAAGCTTTAAGCCGTCTGGACCCGGTACTGACCTATACGGCCAGGAATTACAACCGTCCCATCACCACCAGTGAAATCGCCCGGGTGGCCTTTTTGCAGCCGGGATACTTCTGCCGCTTTTTCAAAAAATGTATGGGCGTTACCTTCATGGAATACCAGAATGAACTTCGCCTGTCCTATATTTACCGCGATCTGATTACCACGGAGGATTCTGTCCGTGATATTCTGGAACGCCATGGCTTCACCAATTATAAATTATTCCGCAGGATGTTTGGAGAACAGTTCGGAGATACGCCTTCCGGCGTCAGAAAGAAAATGAGACAGGGCGGATAAAATGCTGCGCTTATGCCCTGTCCAATCAAAGTTCCGGCCCTATTCATGCCCTCCCGCCTGTAAGAATACGGGAGGGCAAAAAAACAGATCACGGTGTTTTCCAGTATTTCTCCATCTTTGCCTCCTCCGGAGAAAGCGAAAACTTCTCACCCAGCTTCTGCATGGTCACATCATAAGTCTGTCCCAGCTCAGTGCAGGTCTCTATCAGCGCGCCCAGCCCCTTCTCCAGAGGCCCTGGCATCCCGGTCCTCTCCCGGCCTGTACTCTCCCAACAGGAAAGCACGCATCGTTTCTTTCATACAGCCTCCTATATTGACCAACTATCATCTGGCAGAATCACTATATCATAATTCCTGTGAACGTGCAAGGCAATGCACAATAAGCACCTCCGCAGAAAAAAGGAGCCTGACTTCCAGGACCCCGCTGCATCCAGCTGCCATGCAATGGGGCCTGAAGCATCCTGCTCCCTGTTTATATTATTCTTCCAGATTCCGGAATACCGTCTTAAGCGCAGGATACATCTGCCTGAACCTGCCGTACTGCTTTTCATACTTTCCCGCCAGGCCAGCATCCGGCTCAATGGTCTCTATGACTTTCACAATGCTGTCCGCTGCGGTCTTCACGTCCGGATACTCCCCGCAGCCCACGGCTGCCAGTATGGCGCCTCCCAGGGCAGGCCCTTCCTCGTTTTCAACCACATCCACCTTCACATTCATGATGTTGGCCACCATCTTCTTCCACAGAGGGCTCTTTGCTCCCCCGCCGCAGATTTTGGTGCGGTCAATGCGGATGCCTAAACTTCTGGCCACCTCCAGGGAATCCCTGAGTCCGAATACCACGCCTTCCAATACGGCCTGGGTCATCTCCTCCCTGCTGGTATCCATGGTCATGCCGATGAAACATGCCCTGGCCCTTGGGTCGTTATGAGGAGAGCGCTCTCCCATGAGATAGGGCAGATAGAATACATGGTTCTCTCCCAGCCTGACGATTCCCTCCTGCTCCCTGGAAAACTCCTTCGTCTTAAGAATTTCCTCCATCCACCACTTGTTGCAGGAGGCTGCGCTTAGCATACATCCCATGAGATGGAAATGTCCGTCCGCATGGTCAAAGGAATGAAGTGCGTTGTTGCAGTCCACCTTAAAGCTTTCGCTGGAAATAAAGATGGTTCCGCTGGTTCCCAGGGAAATATTGCAGCAGCCCTCCCCAACGGTTCCGGTGCCCACAGCGGCAGCCGCATTGTCTCCTGCGCCGGCAATGATTTTTACATCCTGTGTGAATCCCAGCTCCTTTGCCAGTTCCTCCTTCAGATTTCCCACCACCTGATAGCTCTCATACAAATCCGGAAGCTGTTTTCTGGTGATGCCGCACATCTCCATCATTTCCTCAGACCAGCGCTTGTGGGCCACGTCCAGAAGCAGCATGCCGGAGGTATCGGAATAATCCGTGCAGAAGCTGCCAGACAGCCTGTAAGCCAGATAATCCTTTGGAAGCATTATCCTGCATATGCGCGCGAAGTTTTCCGGTTCATTTTTCTTCATCCAGAGAATCTTCGGGGCCGTGAAGCCGGTGAAGGCAATGTTGGCCGTGTAAGCGGACAGCTTATCCTTGCCAATGGTCTGGTTCAGGTAATCTGTCTCCTTTTCGGACCGTCCGTCATTCCAGAGGATGGCCGGGCGGATGACCTCATCCGCCTCATCCAGCGTCACCAGACCGTGCATCTGGCCTCCGAAGCTGATGCCTGCCACCTGTGATTTGTCACACTCCGAGGTCAGCTCCTTCATGCCGTCCATGGAGGCTGTAAACCAGTCCTCCGGGTTCTGCTCCGACCATCCGGGATGGGGGAAATACAGGGGATACTCCCGTGAAACCACCTTGTGGATTCGTCCGCTTCCATCCATTAATAACAATTTTACCGCTGAGGTTCCCAGGTCCACTCCTATGTAAAGCATATTTTTCCCTCCCCGCGTTTTTATGCAAATGGATTCTCTGTCCTGTATCTTACGCTCTTTGGCTGGTTGTAGCCGATTTCCTCCACATCCACGCCAATGTACTTGAATACCTCAAACAATGCCTTGCCGTAATTTCCAAAGGCCACGGCTCCGTGATGAGGGAAGTTTTTCTCAATGAGTACGTGGCGGTAGAACCGTCCCATCTCCGGGATGGCGAACACGCCGATGGAGCCGAAGGAACGTGTGGCAACCGGAAGTACCTCTCCCTGCGCAATATAAGCCCTCAGCTTGTTGTCCGCCGTACTCTGGAGACGGTAGAAGGTAATGCTGCCTGGTTTAATGTCGCCCTCCAATGTTCCCTGGGTCACTTCGACTGGAAGGGCCCTGGCCATAATCATCTGATACTTCATCTCGCAGAAGGACAGCTTGCCGGACGCGGTGTTGCCGCAGTGGAAGCCCATAAATGTATCCTTAAGAGTATAATCAAACTTCCCCTTGATATCAGCTTCATACATATCCTTCGGCACGGTGTTGTTGATGTCCAGAAGAGTAACCGTATCCTGGCTGATGACCGTACCGATGTACTCGCTGAGCGCTCCGTAGATATCAACCTCACAGGACACCGGAATACCCTGGGCTGTCAGTCGGCTGTTCACATAGCATGGCACAAAACCAAACTGTGTCTGGAATGCGGGCCAGCATTTTCCGGCAATGGCCACATATTTGCGGTAGCCCTTGTGCTCCTGCACCCAATCCTTTAAGGTCAGCTCATACTGGGCCAGCTTGGAGAGAATCTCCGGCTTCTTGTTGCCTGCTCCCAGTTCTTCCTCCATCTCCTTCACAATGCCTGGAATCCTCTCATCCCCCGCATGCTTGTTGAATGCCTCGAACAAATCCAGCTCGGAATTTTCCTCAATCTCCACGCCCAGGTTGTACAGCTGCTTGACAGGCGCGTTACAGGCCAGGAAGTTGAGAGGTCTTGGTCCGAAGCTGATGATTTTTAACTGGCTTAACGCCGCCACCGCGCGGGCAATGGGTACAAACTCGTGAATCATGTCCGCGCAATCCTCAGCATCCCCTGCCGGATACTCCGGGATATATGCCTTGATGTTACGCAGCGCCAGGTTATAGCTGGCATTGAGCATACCGCAGTATGCGTCGCCGCGGCCCTGGCACAGGTTATCCCCTGACTCCTCGGCTGCTGCCACGAACATCTTAGGTCCGTCAAAATGCTTTGCCAGAAGTGTCTCTGATATCTCAGGGCCAAAGTTGCCCAGGTATACGCACAGGGCGTTGCAGCCTGCCTTCTTTATGTCCTCCAATGCCTGAACCATATGTATCTCGCTCTCCACGATGCACACAGGACATTCATAGATTTCCGCCGCGTCATATTTGGCCTTGTAGGCTTCCACCAATGCTTTTCTTCTGTTGACAGAAAGAGACTCCGGGAAACAGTCCCTGCTCACTGCCACGATTCCGATTTTTACCTCTGGTGTATTGTTCATTGTAATTTCCTCCTCATACATGATTAAATTTATTTGTCTGCATCTGAGTTTTCATGTTCTGAATCAGACGCTCAGATTCTCTCCTTTAAGGCCGATAAACGCCCCTTCCGGCAGTCCGCCCTCGGCATGGCCTATGAGCCACTTGTTTCTGGCAAACAAAAGCCTGTCCTCCGGGTCCTTCACATCCACTGGCTCCATGTCCAGATTGGTGCCCTTTGGAAGAACGATGACACATCTGAAGCCCTCATCCTTCACATGGCAGGGCGCATAGTGCAGGGTTGTGGCATATACCTCCACCGCGGTTCCCGCAGGAACCAGAAATGCCTCCATCCTGGATGTATCGTATGTATGGTCTCCCTCAATATCCTGCTGTTTTCCCAATATCAGTATCAGGTCGTCCACAGCAATGTCTACCTCTGAATCCCGGTGATATTCCACTGCATTCAGTTTCTTGTTGTGTCCGTTGCAGCATCCTATCTGAATCGGCATCTGGCCGTAGATCCCGCGTTCCAGCTCCTTTGCATCAGACAGGGCCTCCATCTCAGGCAGCGAGGGAATATAAATAACATCCTCCGGCAGGGGCGTATGCTCCATTGCCTTTAAAAGACCGCTGAAATCATAACCTGTGATGACCCTTCCATAGGCTTTAAACGCCGGATCCGCCACCTTCCTGACTGTCATCCCCATGTTCATACCTCCTTATTTCGGGCCGTACGTTTTTCCATCCGCACCAGCCTGTTTTCTCTGGTAACCATTATAATATAAACAGGCAAAAAAAACGTGCTGTTATTTTACGAACTAACAGCACTTTTTTGCGATCTTCACTCATCTGACGATGACTTGCGGATCATCTGTTTTTGATTCATCTGCTTCCGGTACTGGCTGGGCAGGCAGCCATACCGCTTTTTGAATGCCTTGGCAAATGCCCTTGCATCAGCAAATCCATGATCCAGAGCAATGTCCCCCACATAACGGTCCGAATTCAGCAATTCCCGCATGGCATACTTTACCCTCAAATCCATCAGGTATGTGCGGTATCCCACCTGAGCATATTCCCTGAACATATGGGAGAGATAGGAGGGTGTAAAGCCAAACCTGGACGCAACCATTTCCAGACTCAGTTCCTTGTCATAGTTCTCCTTCATATATTGTGTCACCTGGGACAGCTTATCCAAATGGCGTTTTTGCTGTACCTGGACCTTATCGATCTGCTCAATCCTAAACTCTGTCACAATCAGATAGAGGAACTCTATGAACTGGCTCTTTACCTTCAGGCGGTAGCCGAATTCCCTTTGCTCATACGTCCGGTACATGGCAGTGACCAGGGACACCAGCCTGGCCTTTTGACTTTCTTCCCTGTCCGCAAAGGTGATGCAGGACTCATCACTCATATACCCCTCAAAGGATTTCATTGGAATCTGGAGCACAATGGTAATATTGGGGTCAGGGCATTCAATGGAATGGATTTCATTGGGATTCACAATGACAAAATCATTGTGCTTCAATGTATACTGCCTGGAATTGATGAAGAAATCCAGCGTTCCCTCCAACACAAGAAACAGTTCCACTGACTGGTGCCAATGCTTGCTGACCCGGTAATTTCCATCCCTTCCCTCGAATATGAACATCCGAAAGGGCAGATCGTCATTGGGAATTACTGTCTCGTATCTGAAATCCATCCTGCACCTCCATTTCCTGCCCGCCATTTGCGAATTGCGATGTCCGGCAATTAAATTTATTTCCTACTTTGAATGGTTTGAAAAAATTACACGCATGGCGGCTTCCGCTCAGCAGTTACCGGTCCACACATATTTTAAATACTCCCTGGCAATCTGAACCAGCTCATATACTCTGGCCACATCTGTTGCGGGTCTGTCATCCATCCTCCAGCGCGGAAAAAACCTGGATACGTGAAGAGGAATCTCCGGGCTCAGGGATGATATCCAGCCCGCCATCTCCCTCATCTCCTCATCCGAGTCATTTTCCCCGGGTATGATAAGAGTGGTCAGCTCCACATGGCATTGGCGGCTGGAGCGTGTGATAAAATGCTTTACAGTCTCAAGGTCACCGCCCAGCTTCTGTATCCCTGACATACTCCCAACCCACCAGGGGCTCGTTATAGGTATAGGCAACTCCAACATTTCCCTTTATTCTGAGCTCTGCTGCCTTTTTGGCCAGCTCCTCAGGACTTACGGGCACTGCACGGGAATCTCCCTCCCCTGCCATGGATATCTCATGATTCTGGCAGAAGGGGCACCTCAGATTGCACCCAAAGCTTCCCACGGACAATATTACAGAGCCGGGCAGGAACCGTCTGAGCGGCTTTTTCTCTATGGGATCCAGGGCCATGGACGTGATTTTTCCGTAGTTAACAGGAACCACCGCGCCGCCTGTATTCTTCCTGGCCCGGCACAAGCCGGTCTGACCTTCTTCCAGGACGCACCGGTTCATGCATCCCCCGCACACAGCTCTCATGACTTTACCCCATGGCGGATGACCTCAAAACGTTCCAGCTCCACATCCGTCTCATCCTCACGTATCCCCGCCTTTTGCCTGGCAATGGACAATTGTTCCCCCACCGTGTCCACTCCCTCCAGATTGGGAAGCAGCAGTCCCCGCTTCCTGCCCCTGGTGACAATGACACCGTAGCGCAGCGGGTCCAGCTGCTCCTCACTCTGAATCCGCTCTGTCCCGCCCAGCACATCCACGCTGTATTCAAGTAAAGGCAGCTCCTCCTCCCGGACTGACGGAAACCTGGGATCATGGATGCCTGCACTCACCGCGTTCTGTATGATTTCCTCCGCAACATTCCGGCACACCGGCGATATGGTCCCGATGCACCCCCGCAAAGCGCCGCCCCTGTGGATGGATACAAAAACCCCCGCCCTTGTCTGAAGCATTTCTTCCGGCAGCTTTCATATGTTTCCAGGAATCTGCGCCCATCGTCATCCCCGGTCACCCGGAACGTGCAAATCCCATAGCCCACCCCAAAGGGTCCCTCATAGGTCAGACGCCTGGGCATGACTGCCTTTCCATCCATGGCTCCCGCCATCATGGTAAAGCCGCGGTGGCCGCATTCCCCCGCCTTTTCGCAGAAACTTTCTGAAAATGCCAGCAGCTCCCCAAACTCCGCCTTTCCCATAACGTCCATTATCCGCTCATCATACTCCGGCCCCTGGACGCTGTAGCCATAAGGCCCGTCCCCTCTCAGTTTATGGGACAAATCCCCGCTGGCCACAATGAATACCCTGCGTCCCAGATTTTCTGCTGCTATGGCAATGTACCGGCCTGCCCGGTAATGGTGGGCAAAGGACAGTCCGGATCCGCCGATTCGCACCAGCTTGTAATCCCTGTAATGCTGATGGATAAAATGCAGCGGGACCAGCGTTCCATGGTCCAGCTCTTTTTCCCTCTCTCCCTCTGTACCCATGGGAAAATCATCCTCCCCGCAGAGTCTGTCCAGTTCCCTTACGAAAGCTTCGTCATATACGGCTTCTTCCCCTGCCTGCGGGGCCATGAACTGGCCAAAGTCTCCCCTGGCTTTCTTTCCCGGCGATACATGGAAATAGTCCGCGTACATCACCGCATGCGGCGAAATCACCACAATGGTATCCGGCTTCAGCTCCGCTGCCATCCCGGCTGCCTCCTGGTATGCTTTAATGGTATCCTTAATGAGAATCTCCTGCCCTCTGCCCACCTCCGGCACAATTAGAGGCGGATGGGGCACCATGATTCCTCCAATCACAGCCATAATGCCTCTCCTTTCCGTCCGGTACGTTCCGCCGGACCGGTACAATCCGCCAGCCCGGTACAATCCGCCAGCCCGGCGCAATCCGTAACATGCTCTGACTTAAGTATAGCATCGGAAATCCTTTTTTAAAAGGGGATAACCCACAAAGCCAGCACAAGAAGCACTGCCAGATTCGTCCCCACAATCAGCGCACTGTAATCCCCGGAAAATCCGGACAGCAAAAGGGCGGCTGGCACATTGCTGATAACCTGGCTGGCTCCCACGCAGGTGATGATTTCCCGGCCCTCCAGAATCCGGCCCAGGAACCGGCAGAAGGCAGGCACTCTTCCCATATTGCCGATGAATACAAAAACGCGCAGAACGTCAGGAGAAGGGAATAATCCACAGCCAGAAACAGGCCCCTGTCCCCCGCCGTTTATCTCCTTTTCCGGCATCCTGTTCCTCACGGCCGCTACGGCCAGGCAGATCCCCAGCATTCCTAAGGATACCGCTGTGTAGGGCGCCATCAGCTCCATAAACCGGCCCGCGCTTAAACCGGCTTTTGAATACAGATAAAGATTCTGGGGATTGCCAATGGGCGTCAGCATACTTCCCAGATTTGCCGCAATGGTCTGGAGCACCACCACGGCAGACACAGCCCCCGGACCCTTCACATACCCCAGAAGCCGCTCCCCTGCTTTTTTGAACACTCCCAGGCTTTGAAGCCCTGCCATCACGGTCATCAGGCAAAACAGAAGGCCGATTGTCTTATAATCAATATAAGACGCATATTCCCTGTCCGTCCGTTTCCGTTCTTTTATACACATGAAATCCCATGTGTTCGTAAAATCCCCTTGCCTGGGGATTCTGCTCATTGACTCCCATTTCCCTTAATGCCTGGGGTATATACTGTTTGATGTCCTCTATTTCTGCCTATGATAACTCATACTCCGTCCTCTTCCCCTGTTTAATCCGGCACACCCTAACATATTTCATTTTCGCAAATGTCCCAGTAAATATAATGGCAGCAGGGGACAAAAGCTTATCCCTTCCCCGCCTGTTCGCGCTCCTGTCCGTTTACTTCCCGGCCAAAACCGGCAAAGTGGTACCGCCGCAGGGCATCACAATCACCCCTGCCCTCTGCCCCATCTCCTTTACAGCCGTGTCGCAAAAAAGAACCGGGCCACAGCACACCTGCTGCTGTCCCGGTTCATGATTCATGTAGAAATCAAGGAAAGTGTATCTGTTGTCTGACTATGCTGCAAACGGAGCGATTTCCTCCATCAGCTGGTCGCAGTCATCTGTGTGAAGAATCAGCTCTACGGTTTTGGACTTTGCCAGTGATAATACACCTACAATAGACTTTG
>Ga0137302_10611_pt1 | contig 13242 bp, 15 predicted proteins | sample Ramsor2O_GlcNAcB_FD_97184 | JGI IMG/M metagenome (GOLD analysis project Ga0137302, IMG submission 97184) | Mouse cecal microbial communities from Vienna, Austria - N-Acetylglucosamine amended with D2O_GlcNAcB | ecosystem: Host-associated > Mammals > Digestive system > Large intestine > Cecum... | reverse complement strand
TATTTCTGATTTTATCGCCCACACTTGTAAATACGATATGCTTGAAAAAGTGCCTAAAATTAAGGATTTCTACATAGTTTTTTGTTGTAGCAACACACAAGTCTCCACATGAGTATCAAATTAAAACATATCCCCACAAAATCACGGAAATATGGACAATACTTATACAGTACTAACACTGATTGTGCATCCCTTTTCCCACAAAAATATATTTAATACTCATTTTTACACCATTTATTATCTTCTGCTGTTTCCTACTTTATAAATTCTGTTTTCCTTTTTCTTCTAATTCCATCAAAAACTTATCGTAATCAGACATAAATAGTCTGTCTTGTACAATACGATATTTTTCAAATTCTGTTTCTGCATGGAGTTTTGCCTGCTCTGCACTAATCTTACCTGCACCTGTAAGTATCTCGTTTCCGTTAAATTCCAGAAAACCATCTAACCGCTTTGCCCAATCTTCCATACTCATCGGAATATGACGTTCTGCCTGCAATTCTGCATAATCAAGATATAAAGATACAATCCTTTCCATATAGGATATTTCTTTGTCATTTAAATAATTCTTTGCGATTGACACATCAGCTTTTACAATTTTTCCATTTGGAGCTGCTTCCCATGTAGATAATCCCATGTGTTCCTTCTCCGCATTAGCCCGTTCAACAATAAGTTCTGCTGCCGTATGTCTATGAACAGCCCAATGCATTTTATTTTGTACGGTCTGGAAAAAACGTCTGGTAGTCCCCGCATCCTTATCATAATCAAAAGCAGTAGCATATAGGTCAGTAATCTTTTGGTAAAATTTACGCTCTGAAAGCCTTATCTCACGAATGTTCTCTAACTGCCGCTCAAAATACTCATCTGTGAACATATGACCTTTTTTTAGACGTTCTTTATCCATTGTCCAGCCCTGGATGGTATAATCTTTAACAATTTGTCCTGACCACTTACGGAAACGCACTGCACGCTCATTGTTTACCTTAAAACCGACTGCGATAATCATCTGCAAATTATAATGGATAACTTCACGGTTTACCTGTCTTGTTCCTTCCGTTTGAACTATTCGGAATTTCCGAATAGTTGCTTCCTCAACAAGCTCACTATCATCATATATTTTCTTAATATGCTCATTTATTGTCGGCAAACTTACGTCATAAAGCTGTGCCATCATTCTCTGCGTCAGCCATATATTCTCATCCTCATAGCGCATTTCCATGCTATGCGCATTATCTCCGATAGATGCGACATACGTCAGATATTCTGCTGCCGAGCTATGGATAGCTATCTCATTTTTCTTTTTTGTCATTATATTTCTCCCAATGCAATTTTTCATCGTTACTCTAACACCAAAACCGCCTTTGTCTAACAAGTTCAAATTTTATTTATATAAATCCTTTCTCAGTCGCATTACCAACACATTAAATTGTTCTTCATTTTGTTGTTGGATAAATTTTTCTACTTCTTTCGTCAAACCGTCATCCTTGGAAATCAGCTTCAGCTTAGGAATTGCCATTTTCAAATCATTTATTGCATTATTTCTATTTTCATCATCCGATAATTCTTGTTATATCTGACAACTCCTAAAGAAAGCTTGGCTTCAGCAGGAAAAGTACAATTTGTGCAAATACAATTATTGATTCATTCACTCTCTTTTTTTCCTGCATTGGCTGAAAAATGAAGGTAGATAAAATTAATGTAATCAAAGAAGAACCCAATATACTAATAACTATTGATATCACATTATCTATACTCATGTTTCTACCCTCAAAAATACATATCAGATAACCTCAAAATGCTTCAAGGCATCTTTGATTGCTTCTACTTTTTCTGGTGTTGGATGCTTCCTCGGCTGTTTCAATTCCTCTACCACATTTGGAGCATCGTACATCGGCAAACCTAATTTCCTCTTTACCTCTGCAATATATGCGGTATGTACTTTGAAGCCATATTTCGCTTCTATGTACTCCTGTATCATCTTGTAAGTAACTCGCTCTTTCGGCTTGTAGGCTTCTGCTCTTTCAGAAATCGCCTTTAGCGGAACCTTGTCCTCACCCTCGCCAAACTCTACTTTTACGTTGATATGACTATCTGGCTTTTTGTGGGAAAGCAGTACCACCGTCTCCACATGCACCGTCGAAGGAAACATATCCACACATCCCCCTCTCTCAACTTCATACCCGGCCTCCCGAAAGATTTCCAGATCCCTCGCCAAGCTCGTAGGCTTACAGCTGATATAAACCATCTTCTCCACCCCAAAGTCAATGATCTTCTGAATTGCTTTCGGATGTATCCCATCCCGGGGCGGGTCCAGCACAATAAAGTCCGGCTTGTCTTCCAGCTCATCGATCACCTTCAGCACATCCCCTGCGATAAATTCACAGTTATCAAGCCCATTGAAACCGGCATTTTCCCTGGCAGCCTCCACGGCTTCTTCGACGATCTCCACACCGACCACCTTCTTTGCCACCGGCGCCAGCATCTGGGCAATGGTCCCGGTTCCGCTGTACAAGTCAAAGATGACCTTGTCCTTCGTCTCTCCTACATACTCCCTGGCAGTCTCATACAACACTTCCGCCCCCAAAGTATTAGTCTGGAAGAAAGAAAACGGAGAAATCTTAAATTTCAGCCCAAGGATTTCCTCATAGAAAAAGTCCTCCCCGTAAATTGTCTCTATCCGGTCTGCCTGCACCACATCGGCCAGACTGTTGTTCATCGTATGCAGAATCCCCCGGATGCTGCCGTGAAGGGGCAGAGAGAGCATCTCCTCTGCCAGAGGCTTCATATCCACATCAGCCTGGGAAGTTGTGACGATATTGATTAGCAGGTCCCCATTTGCCTCGGAACGGCGGATAACCAAGTGCCTTAGATATCCCTCGTGGCTCATTTTATGATAAAAATCACAGCCTAATCGTGAAAAATAATTTAATGCACAGGAGACGAGCAGATTATAATCATTATCCACAATTTTGCAGTCCGTAATGTTGACAATATCGTGGAATGTATTCTTCTTATGCATGCCCAGAGCCAGCGGGCCTTCTTTGACTTCATCTCCAAAGGAAAACTCCATCTTGTTGCGGTATTCCCACCATTTAGGGCTTCCTTTGATTCCCTCCCATTTTTCATCGGGGATATAATCCTTTAAAAGCTCCCGTACCTGACCCTCTTTGATTCTCAGCTGGTTTTCATAGGAAACCGTCTGATAAAAACAGCCCCCGCAGGTCCCGAAATGAGGACATCTTGGGATACCATCCTCCATCTCAGACGGCTCCAGCACTTCTACCAGTCTGGCGACAGCTTTGTCTTTCCGAAACTTGGTCACCTGTCCTGCGATTCTTTGGCCCTGGATGACCCCTTTGACTGTGATCTCCCGGTCCTCAAATGCAAATGTCCCTTTATTCGGAAACTCTGTCTTTTCAATCAAGCCTTCTACAAAATCCTTCTTTTTCATCTTTTGACCTCAACTCTAATTTATTCTTCTTTATACGACGAAAAAACTGCCTGTGCCATTGACACTTGGACAGCCTCGCTGTTACTTACAGTATTCATGCCACAAACAGTTTTTTCATGTTAAATGTTCAGTTCTCTGAAATGTTCTTTATAATATCCATGGGCATAATGAGCCTCTCCCATATCGTCGATCTCCATCAGGAGAAACGTCGGCTTTCTGCCGGCCTGTCTTGGATAGGAAATACTCCCGGGGTTCAGAATTGTCATATCGTCCCCGATCTCTATGAACGACACATGGGTGTGCCCGTACATCACGACGTCTACATCGTGCATCTCTCCATATTCCCGCAGATAATCCACCCCGGAATTCACATAATACGGATGTCCGTGGGTTACCCAGATGCGGTAGCCCTCTACCTCTATGGTCTCCTCGCTGGGGAGGTCAAGATAATAGTCATTATTTCCCGCCACCATGACGACAGGGCATCCGGCAATATCACGGATATACTGGTCACCGCGCTCTACATCGCCGCAGTGAATCAGCATGTCGATCTCGCCGACCTGCTCCAATACCCCTTTTACATCGTCATTACGACCATGAGAGTCACTGATTACTAAAATTCTCACAAGATAACCTCCCTAAAGAATGTCTTTGATTTTCCTCAATGCTTCTCCGCGATGACTTAACCTGTTTTTTTCTTCACTGCAAAGTTCCGCACTGTATCTGCCCAACTCCGGCAGAAAAAAGATCGGATCATAGCCAAATCCATTCTCTCCCTTTATCTCATATCCAATGATACCTTCCATAGTACCACGACTTGTCCGTATTTGTCCATCCGGAAATGCGGCTGCGATCACACAGACAAATCTGGCGGTTCTTTCTTTTTCCGGCACGCCTGCCATCCGGTCCAGAATCTTCTGATTCTTAACGGGATACGGGGTGTCCTCTCCCATATATCTGGCCGAGTACACTCCCGGCTCTTTGTTCAGCGCATCAATCTCCAGCCCGGAGTCATCCGCCATCGTAAGTTCTCCGGTAAGTTCCATGATGGCCTTGGCCTTGATGACTGCATTTTCCTCAAATGTTGTGCCGTCTTCTATAATCTCTGCGTCCACCCCTGCCTCTTTCATGGACACGACCTCATACTCTGTGTCCGCAAGGATTTCCCTGATCTCTTTCATCTTGCCCTGATTTCCTGTTGCAAATATAATTCTTTTCTTCATAATCTTATCTCCTGGGCGGTTTTGGTCCGAGATACTGACAGAACTCGGCACGAATCATTCCGTTGTAGACCTTTCTAACCTTTGCAGCTTTACCAATGTACTTCTGTGCATCTTCGTAAGAGGTGATCACATATTTAGACCATGTATCCATCTTCTGAAAAATGTCTCCAATCTGCCCGTAAAGTTCCGGCAGAGCCTCTTTTTCTTCAAGCCGCTCACCATAGGGCGGATTGGTTATGATAAATCCATAGGGTTTCGGGTGGCTGAAATCTTTTACTTCTCTTTGCTGGAAATGGATCAGATGATCCACTTCAGCGGCAGCCGCATTTTCCCTGGCAAGCTTCAGTACCCTGGAGTCTTTGTCGTAGCCCTGCAGGTCCATAGAAATATCCAGGTCCATCAGGTCTCCGGCTTCATCGGCCGCATCATACCATGTCTTTTTCGGAAGAAAATTAGTCCACGCCTCTGCCTCAAAGGAGCGGTTCATCCCCGGAGCGATGCCGGCTCCCATCATGGCAGCCTCGATCAGAAAGGTTCCGCTTCCGCAGAACGGGTCCACCAAGATGCGGTCCTTCTTCCAGGGTGTCAGCATGATCAGCGCCGCTGCAAGAGTCTCTCTGATCGGAGCTTCACTTGTCAGAGTGCGGTAGCCCCGCTTATGCAGCGGAGTCCCGCTGGTGTCAAGACTGACTGTTACCTCGTCTTTTAATATGAAGACACGCACTGGATACTCGTTCCCTGTTTCCGGAAACCAGGACACGCGGTACCGCTTTTTCAGACGTTCCACCATAGCTTTTTTGACGATCGACTGAATATCCGGAGCACTGTAAAGTTTGCTCTTTGCAGTGGAAGCCTTTTTCACCCAGAACTTTCCGTCCTCAGGAATAAAATCTTCCCAGGCAAGCTCTGCCGTCCTGTCAAACAGCTGCTCGAAGGTCGATGCGCGAAAGGCACCAACCTTGAGCAAAATCCGTTCTGCGGTCCTCAAAAACATATTTGCCCTTGCAATTCCGCCAAGGTCAGAAAAGAAGGTCACCCTTCCGTCCTCAACCTTTGCAATCTCGTATCCTAAATCCTGTATTTCTCTCTTTAATACTGCCTCCAGGCCAAAGTGGCATGGGGCGATCAATTCTATATTATTCATGTTTCTCCTTTGCATTATAATATTCATTCTACAATTTTAGGCCCAGAGATGTCAACTCTCCGCGGTAATAATAAATCCCGCCGACAATATTGTAGACCTCATATCCCTGCTCAGCCAGATGCCTTGCAGCCAGCATGCTCTGTCCGCCGAAGTCACAGTAAACAATGATCTTTTTATCTCTGAAAGCATCCTGATCTTTTATGACACCATAGGGCATGCTGAGAGCCCCTTGGAGATGTCCCTGTTTAAATCTATACGGTTCTCTCACATCAAACATCACATGATCATCCTGTTTCGAACGGTCAATACCTTCCTGCAAAGTTATATTTGTAAATTCCATTTTCAAACACTTTCCTTTTATAATTTAGAATATGCAGGAACATGAAAAGACGTCCAAAGAAAATTTCTTTGGACGTCTCTCCCGCTTTCTTCTTCTAATAACTAACGGTTAGAAGAGTTCTGGCTGCTGTTCTGAGATTTATTCTGGTTTTTGTTCTGAGATTTGTTCTGAGATCTGTTCTGGCCGTTACTCTCGTTTGAACTGTTGCTGTTGTTACTGTTGTTGCTTTCGTTAGAATAATTTTTTGACATGATAAATTCTCCTTTCTGTTGGTTACACAAATATTGTCTGCAAAAGAGAAAAAAATATTCTTGCAAGATTTACAAAACGCAATTATAAAAAATTTTTGTATTATCCATATTTTCATCTGAAAAAAATTTATTGCTTTTTTTTTAGTGATACCTTATAATGCAGATAGTAGAAGGTATTCATTATATATATTTCTACTATATAACCCCTTATTAATTTATTTATACTCCCCTCAAAAAGACCAGATTTCCCTATCTGGCCTTTTTTTCTGTCTAAAAACAATACTTTTTAATGTAATCCGATTGCCTTTTGGATTCTGTCCTTTACCTGTTCTGCAATCTCCGTAGCCTTCATATTTTTGTAATCACCATAATACAGGGGCTTCAAAAAATGCACCTGGACTGTGACAGGCTTTATCGTATTGGAATCAAAAGGAATAAATGCATCCACGAGGGCTACCGGGACGATCGGACATTTCGCCTTTATGGCAGCCTTGAAGCTTCCTACTTTCAATGTCTGTATCTCATTCCGTTTTTCGAGCGGGTTCCTTCCGCAAATATGTAATATTCCTTTACTATTCTAATATACTTCATCGCAGAAACCGCTACAATGAAAAAGACGTATGAATACAACATTCATATGGTTTTTTCCACAAAACAGGCTGTCTACTGTTTATTCACTGCCGCAATTCCTCCGCATACAAGGAAAATGGATGCGATATTTACCGCGGTAAAGACGTTTTCTCTTAAAAGCAGGCCGGAAAGCAGGGTTCCGAACACCGGGATCAGCAGATTATAGATGGAAATGGAGCTGACCTGATAATGAAATAAAAGCCAGGTCCAGACGCTGAATGCAACGGCAGAGAGGACTGCCATATAAAGCAGCAGAAGCAGGCCGCTGCTTTGGAACGTCAACGTTCCATTTCCTGCATATCCAAAGATCAGAAGCAGGCTTCCTCCGAGCAGAAGCTGATATCCGGCGATCAGCATCACATTCATCGTCTGTGCCAGCTTCTTGCTGTAAATGGATGCGAGACTCTGTGACAGTGCCGCCAGCACAATGAACCCTTCTCCGTTCCAGGCAAATCCGCCGAGACTCCCTCCCTGGAGATTGATCAGGATGATGCCGGAAAGTCCCACGGCACATCCTATGATTTTCTTTGCCGTCAGCCGGTCGCTCTTAAAAAAGAAAGGTGCCAAAACCACCGGAAAGAATGCCGTAAATGAGTTGATGATCGACCCCTTGGCTCCCGTGGTATGCGCAAGGCCCACATAAAAGAAATAATACTGGATTGTCGTCTGAAGGATTCCTAGGGTCAGAAGCTGTTTGAATGCCCCTTTTTTTGGCAATGGCCGCTGTCTTGTCTGGACTCCTAAGACTGCAAGCACCATGAGCCCTGCCGCCGCAAAACGGATGCCTGCAAACAGCAGCTTGCTCCCGATGTCATCTCCCTGTATCTTAAAGATCTCATAGCCCAATTTTACGCTGGGAAAAGCGCTTCCCCATAAAAAAGTGGCAAGCACCGCGAGGGCTGCCATCAATGATTTGTTCTTTTTTTCCATAAATTCCTCCGCTCCTGATTGTTCTTCTATTCTATCATGTTTTACGGACAGATTAAGAATGATTTTCATCTGTATTTATTTTTATACAAACCGATTTTTTATTGACAAATGAATCCCCAGGAGTATAATGGAAACCAATCAAGAACAAAGGCGTTCCGATCAAGAGATTGGAATGCCTTTTTTTCTTAAATTAAAAAGAGGAGGAATTATATTATGATGAAGAAAGTTGTAGTTGTCATCAAACCTGAGAAGCTCACGGATGTAAAACATATCCTGGAAGCTCACAAAGTATCCGGACTCATGATCTCCAATATCATGGGCTATGGAAACCAGAAAGGATTTACCCAGAAATACAGAGGGAATGAATTGAATTCCAATCTGCTCCCTAAGATCAAAGTAGAATCTGTGATGCCGGAAGAAGTTGTAGAAAAGGTGACGAAAGATATCGTAAACACCGTCCGCACCGGTAAATTCGGAGACGGCAAGATCTTTGTCTCACCTGTGGAAGAAGCTATCAGAATCCGTACCGGTGAGACCGGAAAAGACGCTTTATAATCTAAGCGGTAAAAATATGAAAACAATAGAATACTTACATCATTATCAAAGGGGATAATGCAGCCAGGCCATAAATGGCAGGCACGCATTGTCCCCTTTTTGTCTTAAAGGAGGATATAAATATGGACGTACAGCAGTTATTAAATATTGTATGGACTTGTATCTCAGCTTTCCTTGTCTTCTTCATGCAGGCAGGCTTCGCAATGGTTGAGACAGGTTTTACAAGAGCGAAAAATTCTAGCAACATCATCATGAAAAACTTGATGGACTTTGTCCTCGGCACCCTTTGTTTCTTTGTCATTGGATTTGCCCTGATGTTCGGAGGCGACAATCCTATCGTCGGCACCACAGGCTTTTTCAATCCAACATCCATTGACTTGCAGCAGTTTAAAGATCTCACGCCGGGTGTCTTCATGATCTTTCAGACTGTATTTTGTGCCACAGCCGCAACCATCGTTTCCGGGGCCATGGCAGAGCGTACAAAGTTTTCTTCCTATCTGGCTTACAGTGCACTGATCAGTCTGATCATCTACCCGATCACCGGACACTGGATCTGGGGCGGCGGATGGCTTGCCGATCTTGGTTTCCATGATTTTGCAGGCTCCACTGCAGTCCATTCTGTCGGCGGATGGCTTGCACTAGTCGGTGCTGCAACCCTCGGTCCCCGTATCGGGAAATATAAAGCAGACGGAACTCCGAGAGCGATACCTGCCCACAACATTGCTTTAGGTGCACTTGGAGTCTTTATCTTATGGTTCTGCTGGTTCGGATTTAACTGCGGTTCCACGACTGCTGCCACCGATACTCTCGGCTCCATCGCCATGACAACAAACCTGGCTGCCGCCGCATCCACCTTAGTGGCATTGATCATCACCTGGGTACGCTATGGAAAGCCTGATGTTTCCATGACTCTGAATGGTTCCCTCGCTGGACTCGTAGGTATCACGGCCGGTTGTGACGTGGTATCCAATTACGGAGCGATTGCCATCGGTGCTATCTGCGGAGTCGTTGTAGTTGCTGTAATCGAACTGCTTGATAAAAAAGCAAAAATAGATGACCCGGTCGGAGCCTGCGGTGTGCATCTGGCCTGCGGCGTGGTTGGAACCCTTCTGACAGCCTTCTTCGCAACCGGAGATTCATTAAAGCTTTTAGATATCACAAGAGGTGCATTTATCAAAGCACAGTTTATCGGTGTCGCTGCCGTTGCCGCTTACTGTATCGTCGGCGGGCTCATCATCTTCCAGGGACTTAAGCATACCATCGGACTTCGCGCTTCCGAGGAAGAAGAAATTGCAGGTATGGACATATCAGAGCATGGTATTTCCGGTTATGCAGATTTCCCACTGAAAAGCGACCATTAATAGAACAAAGTGGGCAAGCCCACTTCAACGCCCCAACCCCTCACTCTTTGAGGGGCTTGACAACTTTGCGTGCCAGATGCAATTTGCCGCAGGCAAATAATTTCCTTACGCATCTGTGCACAACCCGCGGAGCGTTTTTATTTCATAGGGAAGGTCGTAGAACTTTCCTATGAAATAAATAATATAACCGGGGTCCTCTCCCCCGTTTATATAAAAGACTAATTTTGTTGAAAAACCCCTGAGGATGTTCTCAGGGGTTTTCTCGTATCTTATCGTTCCAAACGGATGCTCTGACAGGCACATCCTCTGGGACATCTTCTCAAGGATCGGCTTCAGGCGGAACCTTATTACCTTTACTTTTTTAAAGCGTATTTTTTCTTCCGGCTTTGTGCTGGACGTATCTGCTTCGGCTTCTTCATAAGGGATTTCCAGACGCATTATTATTCAGATTCTACTCTTTCGCCTTCTTCTCCACAAGTCCCATCATCATCAGCTGATAGCTCACCAGATATCCGATCATGATCCATATGATCCCTGTGAAGAAAGAAATCCCCGCCGTAAGGCCGATGGTACCGATCAGTTCACAGGGTACCCTGGCATAGATAGACATCTGAAAAATCTTCCCGAATGCCATGGGCTGATTTCTGGTTTTCATATTCAGAGACACCAGCCAGGAGATCAGCAGACAGTAAAACAGATACTGAAGGACGATTCCTGCATATACAAAAAGCAGTGAGACAAATATCAGGAAATATACCAATGGAAGCAGATTCGCCATATCCTGATTCGTAAATGTGACATTTTTCATGGTACTGAAATTTTTTGTTATGGTCTGTCCCATGACAGAAGTCTTAATCACCATATTATTCTTTGAAAAATGAACTTCATCGGAATATTTATCATCGAAGTCATCTGCCCCAATGGACTTTTTATTTGAATCTGCCGAGATATGGAGTGCGCCCAGATTAAAGTCAATAGCGCGTTCCAGCTTTAATTGTCCGTCTTTCAGTTCAAAGGCAGGCAGCCGGTTCATGACAAAGTTTCTCGGGCCTCCCACACTCACAGCAAATCCTGCCAGATCCATCACCGGTCCAAGCAGAGTAATGACCAGGCCCATCAGCAATGTAAATATAGCTACCTTCCATTTTTTCACGTTCAGCAGCTTCTTATACTGCCTCGGTTTGGTGCAGGCAATGTAGAACTGCTCCCAAATGCTTATTTTTTCTGTACTTTGCATTCTTATTTTTCCTCGTATATGATGCTTTCCAATAATTTCTCTTTGGCCTCTGTTCCAAGCAGAAGTTCCACCAATTTCCCCGCAAACGGGATGGCAGTTCCCATACCCCGGCTGGTGATCACCTTGCCGTCAGCGACAACGGATTCAGTCACATATTCCGCATTTCCAAGCCCATCCTCCTGTCCGGGATAACAGGTCGCTTTCTTTCCGTCTAAAAATCCATACTTGCCGAGCACTGTCGGCGCGGCGCAGATCGCTGCCAGATATTTTCCATTATCATACGCCTTTTCCAGAAGCTTCGCAAGCCCTTCATGCTCTCTCAGCGCAATGGTGCCCGGCATTCCGCCCGGCAGCACGTACATGGCTCCTTCCGGCTCCAGCACTTCGTGAAACATACAGTCTGCCTCCACTTCGATATGATGGGAGCCTGTGATCATCTTAGAAGGCCCTACAGAAACCATAATGACTTCGATCCCTGCCCGACGGAGCATATCTACGACTGTGAGTCCTTCTATCTCTTCAAAACCATCTGCTAAAAACACAAATACCTTATTCATAAGTTCATCGTCCTTTCTTAATCTGTTCAAAACGAAAACATTCTTTTACTACTACTTTATGTAAAACAAGCAGGCATATCAGGTTTGGTACTGCCATCAGCCCATTCATTGTGTCCGAGAAATTCCATACAAGCTGAAGCGGCACGGTGGCCCCCACAAAGACTACAAAAGAGTATACAACCCGGTATAATTTAATATAAGAAGTCTTTTTCACCAGGTATTCCAGCGCTTTCTCTCCGTAATACTCCCATCCTATGATCGTGGAAAAGGCAAACATGATGATCCCCAGACCGACGCATATCTCCCCGGCCGGGCCAAGAGCCTTTTCAAACGCTTTCATCGTCAGCGCCGCCCCGGTGATCAGTCTGCCGTGGGAATCCACACTTCCGAGCACCCCCGAGGATGCTACAATCAGACCCGTCACACTGCATACGACCAGCGTGTCAAAGAAAGTCCCTGTCATGTTGATATATCCCTGTCTGGAGGGATGATCCGTCTTAGCCGCTGCCGCAACGATCGGAGCAGAACCCAGACCTGCCTCGTTGGAAAATATTCCTCTGGCGATTCCCCACCTCATGGAAGAAAATAATCCTGCTACAATCGTACCTCCGACTCCCCCTGCCATAGCCCTCGGAGAGAGTCCCATTTCAAAAATCATCCTGATTCCCTGTCCTAGATTGGCCCTGTTCATATAGATGACAGCAATGCCCATCACAAAATAAAATACTGCCATCTTGGGTACGAAAAATCCGCACACCCTGCCGATGCTCTTGATCCCTCCGATCAGGATGGACAATGCCAGCAGAGCGATCACAGCTCCGGTCAGCCAGTGGGGAGTGCCCCAAAGGCCTGCCATTGACTCGGCAATGGAATTGGCCTGTGTCATATTCCCGATGCCGAAGGATGCAAATACTGTAAATAAGGAAAAGAAAAATGCCAGCACGAGACCAATCCATTTAATCTTAAAACCATTCTTCATGGCATACATAGGTCCGCCGCACATTTCTCCGTTTTCATTGACTTCCCGGTATTTCACCGCCAGAACACTCTCTGCATATTTCGTAGAAAGCCCGAACAGGGCACTGATCCACATCCACAGAAATGCCCCGGGGCCGCCCATGACCATGGCGGTGCTGACGCCGACGATATTTCCGGTTCCTATGGTAGCTGCCAGAGCTGTCATCAATGACTGGAATCCGGAGATATCCCCGTCCTGTCCCCCGCTCTTATCCCTGACAAACACCATCCTTAAGGCATAGGGGAGATTCCTCCACGGAAGAAATTTAAGGCGTATGGTCAGAAAGATACCTGTCCCCATCAAGAGCACAAGCATGACAGGTCCCCATACAAAATCATTGATCGCTTTCATAAACTACCTCCCTGCATCTTTCCGGCCGAGCGTAGAAAGATTCTATTTAACTACTTTAATGAAAAAATATGAAAAAGTCAACGCCATGCAACTTTTTTCATTGACTTTTCATAAATGAATCGTTACAATAATAGATGTGTTTCACGGGTCTGTAGTTAAATGGATATAACAGCCCCCTCCTAAGGGGCCGTTGT
>Ga0137302_10607_pt1 | contig 13311 bp, 9 predicted proteins | sample Ramsor2O_GlcNAcB_FD_97184 | JGI IMG/M metagenome (GOLD analysis project Ga0137302, IMG submission 97184) | Mouse cecal microbial communities from Vienna, Austria - N-Acetylglucosamine amended with D2O_GlcNAcB | ecosystem: Host-associated > Mammals > Digestive system > Large intestine > Cecum... | reverse complement strand
GAGTGGCACAAGATGTGGGGTTCGCATTTTGGAGCCTCGGTGTGAGAATTTTACGCCTGGCAGAGGTTCGCGTTCGGCTGGAATAGTCCACATGGCATTGTCAATATCAATTTCAGACCAGCGGGCATATCTGAGTTCACTGGAGCGAATAAAAACCAGTAAATTCAGCATAACTGCCAGCCGGGTGACAGGCTGGCCTTTATAACTGTCAATACGCGACAGAAGTTCAGGCAGGCGTGAAAGATCCAGTGCAGGACGATGCTTGCGTTTTACCGTGGTCAATGCACCAGCCATATCCAGGGCCGGGTTATATCTGATGATGCCAGACTGTACGGCATAACGCATTACAGCAGATATTCTTTGCTGCAGACGACTGGCGATTTCATAAATTTGTTTAGCTTCTGCAGCACGAACAGGGATAAGCAGGTCCGGGGTACTGAGTGTTGTGATATCTCGGTTGCCGATAAAGGGGAAAACGTGTGTCTCGAGGCTTTTGAGTACTTTATCGCTGTGTGATTGTGCCCATTGTTTATTACTGGCATGCCAGCGTCGTGCAATATGTTCAAAAGATAGTTGTAAATCAGGGACTACTTTTTTAGTTCTTTTCTGTTCGCAAGGGTCAATCCCCTCCGAAATCAGTTTTCGGGCCTTATCCCGTTTTGTACGAGCTTCAGAAAGAGAAACTTCTGGATACACACCAAGTGCCAGAGTTTTCTCCTTACCCAGAATACGATAACGGAGACGCCAGTAACGGGAACCATTAGGATGTACCAGCAGGAACATGCCAGCCCCGTCAGTGAGTTTATAAGCCTTGTCAGTAGGCTTTGCTGCCCGGATTTTTGCGTCAGTCAGTGCCATAGTTCAGCCTTCTGAATGCGTTAAAGAGGGTACAAATTCTGTCGAACTGGGGTATACCCACAATTATACCCACACAATGAGGTTGATGTGGGGGGAATCTGGTTGAGTTCGGTAGAATTGATTTGGAGGCAGGACGCTTAAATCGTGGCGTCCTGGAACGAAAAACGGACCTCCGTGGAGGTCCGTTGATATGAATTTGGTGCCCGGACTCGGAATCGAACCAAGGACACGGGGATTTTCAATCCCCTGCTCTACCGACTGAGCTATCCGGGCAACGGGGCGCATTAAACCTGATTCGCCTCGTCTCGTCAATCAAATTTCTTCAATTTACTGCAGACTGCACAATCTATCATCACTTTGCCGCTATTGCACGCATTGTCAGGCAAACCAGGCGGTCCAGGCGGCGGAAAGCGGCATTGCCAGAAGGAGTGCTGGAAGCATGTTGACCACCGGGAACATTTTAATGCCACAGATGCGTAATCCGGTTGCCAGCAGCAATAAACCGCCTACGGCGCTGAAGTCTGCCATCATCGACGGTGTGGTCAGCGGTAATATCAGCGCGGCAGCCCACGCCAGCGTTAACTGGATGATCAGTAATGGGATACTAATTACCGACACCGCAATACCCAGCGAGCAGGCGAAGATCATCGCCGTAAAGAAATCAAGAAATGACTTGGCGATTAAAATACTCGGATCGCCGGTCATCCCTTCGTTCATCGCCCCGAAGATCCCGGTGCCGCTGGCGCAAAACAGGACAATAATCGCGACATAATTCTGAATAAAAGATTCATGCGCTGGCTTCTTACGTGAGTGACGAAACAGATTTTGTGCTTTGGCGACTGCTGTATTGACACCTTTCTCCAGCAAACAAATTTCGCCAATTAGAGCGCCAAGTAGCGTAGCTAAAACCATCGCTGGAAGGTTGGCGCATTTCACAACCAGTAAAATACCAATCCCCAGCGATGCCAGACCAAAAATAGATGTCATGGAGACGCGGATACGTTCCGGTAAGCGTTGGCTGAGCAGTGCGCCGAGAACGCCACCCAGTAAGACTGCACTAGCGTTGATAAAAGGGCCGATGACCACAAGAGTTCCTGTTAGCTGTATTGTTTGATTTTCTTATTATGAACTTTTTGCCTTGTTGATGGCTTGTCTGGTCGCAAAGTCCTGGCTTGCACGCTTTAGCGAAAGGTGCCATGATTGCGCGAATTTTCTCCTCTCTGTACGGAGTTTGCCCGATGCACGCCATCTCCTTACATTCTCTCGCTTATCGCCGTTTCGCGCGAAACGTTTCCCTTTCTATGTTACTGCTCATGCGGTGAAGTTAACGCACGCTCACTGCAGGACAACAGTAAAATCAGAGCGTTTCTGCTTTTACTGATGTCTGGCGGTCGGAGCTGGTGACCAGTTTGACCCATATCTCATGGGGCAGGGTTTTCCACCTTGTCCGGTATTCTTACTTCCCCGAAACGGGTTTGCGCTTATGAAATCAATGAATATTGCCGCCAGTAGTGAACTGGTATCCCGACTTTCTTCTCATCGTCGCGTGGTGGCGTTGGGAGATACTGATTTTACGGACGTCGCGGCAGTCGTCATTACCGCTGCGGATAGTCGCAGTGGCATTCTTGCGTTGCTTAAGCGCACCGGTTTTCATCTACCGGTGTTTTTGTATTCCGAACATGCTGTTGAATTACCTGCGGGCGTTACGGCGGTAATCAACGGCAACGAGCAGCAGTGGCTGGAGCTGGAATCCGCAGCCTGTCAGTATGAAGAGAATTTGCTGCCACCGTTTTATGACACGCTGACGCAGTACGTTGAGATGGGCAACAGCACCTTTGCTTGCCCTGGACATCAACATGGTGCGTTTTTTAAAAAGCATCCTGCCGGACGCCATTTTTACGATTTCTTTGGTGAGAACGTCTTTCGCGCCGATATGTGTAACGCTGACGTAAAATTGGGCGATCTGCTTATTCATGAAGGATCGGCGAAAGATGCGCAGAAATTCGCAGCCAAAGTCTTTCATGCCGATAAAACCTATTTTGTGCTGAACGGCACATCGGCAGCGAATAAAGTGGTGACGAATGCGCTGTTAACGCGTGGCGATCTGGTGCTCTTCGACCGTAACAACCATAAGTCGAATCATCACGGCGCGTTGATTCAGGCGGGGGCGACGCCGGTCTATCTGGAAGCTTCACGTAACCCGTTTGGTTTCATTGGCGGTATTGATGCGCACTGTTTTAATGAAGAGTATCTGCGCCAGCAAATTCGCGACGTTGCGCCAGAAAAAGCCGACCTGCCGCGCCCGTTTCGCCTGGCGATTATCCAGCTGGGAACCTATGACGGAACTGTCTATAACGCCCGTCAGGTGATCGATACCGTTGGGCATCTGTGTGATTACATTCTGTTTGATTCCGCGTGGGTCGGTTACGAACAATTTATCCCGATGATGGCGGATAGCTCGCCGCTGCTGTTAGAACTTAACGAAAACGATCCGGGGATTTTTGTGACCCAGTCGGTGCACAAACAGCAGGCTGGATTCTCACAGACGTCGCAGATCCATAAAAAAGATAACCATATCCGCGGACAGGCGCGTTTTTGCCCGCATAAGCGGTTGAATAACGCCTTTATGCTCCATGCTTCTACCAGCCCTTTCTATCCGCTGTTTGCTGCACTGGATGTTAACGCCAAAATTCATGAAGGGGAGAGTGGGCGTCGGCTGTGGGCTGAGTGCGTTGAGTTGGGTATTGAGTCGCGCAAGGCTATTCTTGCGCGCTGTAAGCTGTTCCGCCCGTTTATCCCGCCCGTTGTTGATGGCAAATTGTGGCAGGATTATCCGACATCTGTGTTAGCCAGCGACCGCCGTTTTTTCAGTTTTGAGCCGGGGGCGAAGTGGCACGGCTTTGAAGGATATGCCGCGGATCAGTATTTTGTTGATCCGTGCAAGCTGTTACTCACTACACCAGGTATCAATGCCGAAACTGGCGAATATAGCGACTTTGGCGTTCCGGCGACGATTCTGGCGCACTATCTGCGTGAGAACGGCATTGTGCCGGAGAAGTGCGATCTCAACTCCATTCTGTTCTTATTAACTCCGGCGGAAAGCCACGAGAAGCTGGCACAACTGGTGGCGATGCTGGCGCAATTTGAACAGCATATTGAGGATGACTCGCCGCTGGCTGAGGTGTTGCCGAGCGTTTATAACAAATATCCGGTGCGCTATCGCGACTACACCCTGCGCCAGTTGTGTCAGGAGATGCACGATCTGTATGTCAGTTTCGACGTCAAAGACCTACAAAAAGCGATGTTCCGCCAGCAGAGTTTCCCGTCAGTGGTGATGAACCCCCAGGATGCGCATAGCGCTTATATTCGCGGTGAAGTGGAGTTGGTGCGGATTCGTGATGCCGAAGGGCGAATTGCGGCAGAAGGGGCGTTGCCTTATCCACCTGGCGTGCTTTGCGTGGTACCCGGGGAAGTCTGGGGTGGGGCGGTTCAACGTTATTTCCTTGCACTGGAAGAAGGGGGGAATTTGTTGCCGGGATTTTCGCCGGAGCTGCAAGGTGTTTATAGCGAAACCGATGCGGATGGCATGAAACGGTTGTACGGTTATGTGTTGAAGTAAGAATAAAAAAAACGGGTCACCTTCTGGCGACCCGTTTTTCTTTGCGTAATTAGTGGCTAACTGTCTGTGTGCCTGTCGGGACACGAACGTGTTTATATTTGAACATCGCCATGAACGCGAAGGCCAGAACCACGGAGTAACCAGCGAAAATCAACCATACGGTCTGCCAGTCGGTAATGCCGTTTTGGGTGTACATCTCAACAACTTTACCGCTCACGATGCCGCCGAGGATACAGCCGAAGCCGTTAGTCATCATCAGGAACATCCCTTGTGCACTGGCGCGAATTGCCGGGCTAACTTCTTTTTCGACAAACACCGAACCAGAGATGTTGAAGAAGTCGAATGCGCAACCGTAAACGATCATCGACAGTACCAGCAGTACAGTACCGAACGGAGTCGGGTCGCCGTAAGCAAACAGCGCAAAACGCAGGATCCACGCCACAATACTGATCATCATTACGTTCTTAATACCGTAGCGGCTTAAGAAGAACGGGATGGTCAGAATGAACAGGGTTTCAGAGATCTGCGAAATCGACATGATGATTGACGCATGCTGCACAATAAAGCTGCTGGCAAACATCGGATCTTTGTCGAAGCTGTGCAGGAAGGTATTACCGAACATGTTGGTAATCTGCAGTTCCGCGCCCAGCAGCATTGAGAAGATAAAGAAGATTGCCATACGCTTGTTTTTAAACAGCGCGAATGCATCGAGGCCCAGCAGGGTTGTCCAGCTCTGATTCGCTTGCTGTTTAGCAACCGGAATATGCGGCAGAGTCAGGGTAAACAGAACCAGAATGGCGGAAAGTGCTGCGCCAATATACAGCTGCATGTGGCTTAATTCGAAGCCAGACAGGCTCACCACCCACATTGCCATGATAAAGCCGATGGTGCCCCAGATACGGATTGGCGGGAAGTCAGTAACGATATCCATCCCGGCATTTTGCAGGCGATAGTAAGAGATGGTGTTGATTAACCCAAGCGTTGGCATATAAGCAAACGAGTTAATCAATATCACAAGGAACATCGCCTCCGGTGTCGTGACCTGTGCCGCCATGAACAGCGTGATAGCGCCAATGGTGTGGCAAATGGCATATACCCATTTCGCACTTAACCATTTGTCGGCCACAATCCCCAGCAGCGCAGGCATAAAGACCGCTGCGATACCCAGTGAGCTATAAACTGCGCCAATAGAAGCACCGTCAAACTTCAGGGTAACAAACATATAGGAGCCGAGGGTCGTCAGCCAACTTCCCCACAGACAGAACTGCAGAAAAGAGAGGATTTTCAGCTGCAGCTTAAGATTCATGTTAATTTCCTCACATCGTGATGCGGATGAGTGTTTGAAAAAGCACATTTGACCGTGCGAGATGATGGGATTCTATCAACTTCGCGGACTGGTTTTTTGTTACCTGTGGCAAATAATTGCAAACATTCCCAATTTGCAAAACGAAATTGTGATGTGGATAACATTTTTGCCCCTGAGCATCGTCAGGGGCGGTTAATGGAATTATCGGCGGCGGTAGGATTTTTGCGCGGTATTCACTTTATAAAGATAACGGCGAGATTCCGCAGAGGGATGGCGGGTCGTCAGCGTCTGATAAACATCGCCCGGCGTCATGGTGTTAATAATATTGGCAGCCTGAATCTTATCATTCGAAAAGACTCGCAGCACGCTGCCTGCGCCGCCGTTATAGGCGGTGATGACGGCATAACGCCGCGATGTTGGGTTATCAATTCCGCCGAGATAAACATTGTTCAGCATCGCCAGATACGCGGTGCCGGTATCAATATTGCTGGCAGGATCAAACAAGAAACTGCGGCTCGGCGTGCCGGATTTCCCCTGCGAGCGGAACACATCTTTCCCGGCAGTATGTTGTACCACCTGCATTAATCCCAGCGCATCGGAACGGCTGACCGCATATGGGTTAAAGGAAGATTCGGTCTGCATAATCGCCAGAATCAGCGACTCATCAACGCCATATTTCCGTGACGCCTGGCGGACCATGCCGAGATATTTGTGCGCACGTTTATCAAGGTGGTTCGGCACCATGTTAATGGTAACGCTGTAGATGATACGCAGCCCGTTGCTGCGGCTCTTCAGACGGTTTTTCAGCAGATAATCCGCGAAGTTGCTCGCGCGACCTTCCCAGCGAATCGGCTGCCCGGTGTTGTCCACCACCTGACCGTAAAGGAAAGGTTCTTTCGAAATCGTAATATCATCAACGTCGGAATAGAGATCGACCGAACTCGGATCGTCACCCATCAGCAACGTTTTGATAATTGCCCGGCGCAAATGCGCGGCAGGTTCTGTCCCGGCGATAGTTTCGATAGTAATCGTACCGTCATCGAAGTTGATGTGGCTGCGGGTCTGATATTGATCGGTGTATTTCACGTAGTCCTTAGGACCGGCGATCACCACCTCTTTGAATCCCCAGATGTTCTCAATATTGTGGGCAAATTGCCCCATCAGAATATCAAAACCGTTGGTATCTTTGACCCAGGCTTCGTTATAGGTATCGCCTTTTTTGGTCGTCGAACAGGAGATGAGCAACGGCGCAATCAAAGCCAGCGCGAGATATTTTTTCATCATTCCGGGTGCGTGTTGTGTTTGTTTTTATGCAAGTTGCCGGAGGCGTGCTCCGGCACTGTTTTTATTTTTTATCTTCCGGCGTATAGCCCTCGATATGCACCTCTTTACCCTCGAACAGGAAGTTGACCATCTCCTGCTCCAGCAGCTTGCGGTGCTCGGCATTCATCATGTTGAGTTTCTTTTCATTAATCAGCATGGTTTGTTTGTGCTGCCACTGCGCCCAGGCTTCTTTGGAGATCTCGTTATAGATGCGTTTTCCCAGCTCGCCGGGGTACAGCTGAAAATCCTGACCTTCTGCTTCACGTTGCAGGAAAGTACAAAAAATCGTTCTGCTCATAAATCATCCTCTTTATCGACTCACGCGCTAAACCGGCGCGCCAGTGCGTAACTGCTGTAACAAACGCTCCACGGGAGCCGCCAGGCCAACTGACGGCGGTTGCGCTAAGTTATACCAGAGCGCATTGCCTTCATCCATGCAGCCGGTGAATGACGACACGGGAAGCCACATAGGCACAATATCTAAGTGGAAATGGCTGAAGGTATGCCGAAACGCGGTCAGCTGCGTCAGGTTATCGGCAGCAATCTGCCGTTGCGCCAGCCACTGCCGCAAACTTTCTTCGTCGGCAAACTGCGGGAAACAGTATAAACCGCCCCACAATCCGCTCGGCGGACGCTGCGCCAGCAATACTTCATCTTCGTGCTGTAATAGCAAAAAGTAGCCGGTGCGCTCCGGCAGCGTCTGTTTCGGTTTTTTGCCCGGATAAAGCGCCCAGCTATTGTTGGCGGCGGCAATACATCCGTTTTGTAGCGGACAGAGCGAACATTTCGGTTTCGAGCGCGTACAAATCATCGCACCCAAATCCATCATCGCCTGATTAAACCGTTCCACGCCAACCGCGGGCGTCACCTGCTCGCTCAAACTCCATAATTTATTCTCGACCTCTTTTTTCCCTGGCCAGCCGCTTACAGCATAGCAGCGCGCCAGCACCCGTTTGACGTTACCGTCGAGAATCGGAAAGTGCTTACCCAGAGAAAGCGAGAGAATCGCACCTGCGGTGGAACGCCCGACGCCCGGTAACGCCGCGACTTCTTCAAAGGTTTCCGGGAATTTACCGCCGTGTAAGGTCGCCACTTGTTGTGCCGCTTTATGCAGGTTGCGCGCGCGGGCGTAATAGCCAAGCCCGGTCCACAAGTGGAGAACTTCGTCGAGCGGCGCATTGGCGAGATCGGTCACCGTCGGGAAGCGCGCCATAAAGCGTTCAAAATAGGGGATAACGGTCGCAACCTGAGTTTGTTGCAACATCACTTCTGAGAGCCATACTTTGTAGGGCGTCTTGTCAATTTGCCAGGGCAGCGTTTTCCGCCCGTATTTATCGTACCAGTCCAGAACCTGGGCTGAAAATTGCGACGCTTGCATGGTCACCGAATTCACTGTTGTTGGGGGCAAGATTGCAGCACAGCGACGGCAGGGTGTAAACCGGAACTTTCCGCAGCCACGGCCTTATCATGCTTGCATCCGGCAACTAACTTTGGATAATGCCCGTTTTCAGAACACTTTCACAAGCGACTAAATCTTTATGAAAAACGACGTCATTTCACCGGAATTTGATGAAAACGGCCGCCCACTGCGCCGTATCCGTAGTTTTGTGCGCCGCCAGGGGCGACTGACCAAAGGCCAGGAACATGCGCTGGAAAACTACTGGCCGGTGATGGGCGTTGAGTTCAGCGAAGATATGCTGGATTTCCCCGCGCTTTTTGGCCGTGAAGCGCCGGTGACGCTTGAGATTGGTTTTGGCATGGGGGCGTCGCTGGTGGCAATGGCTAAAGATCGCCCCGAGCAGGACTTCCTCGGCATTGAAGTGCATTCACCGGGCGTTGGTGCGTGCCTGGCTTCTGCGCATGAAGAAGGTTTAAGCAACCTGCGCGTGATGTGTCACGATGCGGTTGAAGTGCTGCATAAAATGATTCCTGACAATTCATTGCGCATGGTGCAGCTCTTTTTCCCTGACCCGTGGCACAAAGCGCGCCATAATAAACGCCGTATCGTTCAGGTGCCGTTTGCCGAACTGGTAAAAAGCAAACTGCAGCTGGGGGGCGTATTCCATATGGCGACCGACTGGGAACCTTATGCGGAACATATGCTTGAAGTGATGTCTTCTATTGACGGTTATAAAAACCTGTCAGAGAGCAATGATTACGTACCGCGTCCGGCATCACGTCCGGTGACGAAATTTGAACAACGTGGTCATCGTCTTGGTCACGGAGTATGGGACTTAATGTTCGAGAGGGTGAAATAATGGCAAAGAACCGTAGCCGTCGTCTGCGTAAAAAAATGCACATCGACGAATTCCAGGAATTAGGATTTTCGGTGGCATGGCGATTCCCGGAAGGTACATCGGAAGAACAGATTGATAAAACCGTTGATGATTTTATTAACGAGGTTATCGAACCGAACAAACTGGCCTTTGACGGCAGCGGTTATCTGGCCTGGGAAGGTCTGATCTGCATGCAGGAAATCGGCAAATGCACCGAAGAACATCAGGCGATTGTGCGTAAGTGGCTGGAAGAGCGCAAACTGGATGAGGTACGCACCAGCGAACTTTTCGACGTTTGGTGGGACTAAGAAAGCATACGGGCGATGACAAATGCAAAACTGCCTGATGCGCTACGCTTATCATGCCTGGAAAGATGCACGATCGAGTAGGCGGGATAAGGTGTTTACGCCGCATCCGGCATGGAAAACGCGTACTTTGTTATCAATCTGGGGCCAGCAAATGCTGGCCTGATTTTTTCTTGAGGGAAGACTATGATGCGCAAAATGCTGCTGGCGGCAGCACTTTCAGTGACGGCAATGACCGCTCACGCCGACTACCAGTGCAGCGTCACGCCGCGTGACGATGTGATTGTCAGCCCGCAAACCGTGCAGGTGAAGGGCGAAAACGGCAATCTGGTGATCACGCCAGACGGCAACGTGATGTATAACGGTAAGCAATATTCCCTGAATGCCGCCCAGCGCGAGCAGGCGAAGGATTATCAGGCTGAACTACGCAGCACGCTGCCGTGGATTGATGAAGGCGCGAAAAGCCGCGTCGAAAAAGCCCGTATTGCGCTGGATAAAATTATCGTTCAGGAGATGGGCGAAAGCAGCAAAATGCGCAGCCGTCTGACCAAACTTGATGCGCAGCTGAAAGAGCAGATGAACCGCATTATCGAAACGCGCAGCGATGGCCTGACGTTTCACTATAAAGCCATTGATCAGGTTCGCGCCGAAGGCCAGCAATTAGTGAATCAGGCAATGGGTGGAATTTTACAGGACAGCATTAATGAAATGGGCGCGAAAGCGGTGCTGAAAAGCGGCGGTAACCCATTACAGAATGTGCTGGGAAGCCTGGGGGGGCTGCAATCCTCAATCCAAACCGAGTGGAAAAAGCAGGAAAAAGATTTCCAGCAGTTTGGCAAAGATGTTTGTAGCCGCGTTGTGACTCTGGAAGATAGCCGCAAAGCCCTGGTCGGGAATTTAAAATAATCCTCTATTTTAAGACGGCATAATACTTTTTTATGCCGTTTAATTCTTCGTTTTGTTACCTGCCTCTAACTTTGTAGATCTCCAAAATATATTCACGTTGTAAATTGTTTAACGTCAAATTTCCCATACAGAGCTAAGGGATAATGCGTAGCGTTCACGTAACTGGAGGAATGAAATGGAGTTTTTCAAAAAGACGGCACTTGCCGCACTGGTTATGGGTTTTAGTGGTGCAGCATTGGCATTACCCAATATCACCATTTTAGCAACCGGCGGGACCATTGCCGGTGGTGGTGACTCCGCAACCAAATCTAACTACACAGCGGGTAAAGTTGGCGTAGAAAATCTGGTTAATGCGGTGCCGCAACTAAAAGACATTGCGAACGTTAAAGGCGAGCAGGTAGTGAATATCGGCTCCCAGGACATGAACGATAATGTCTGGCTGACACTGGCGAAAAAAATTAACACCGACTGCGATAAAACCGACGGCTTCGTCATTACCCACGGTACCGACACGATGGAAGAAACCGCTTACTTCCTCGACCTGACGGTGAAATGCGACAAACCGGTGGTGATGGTCGGCGCAATGCGCCCGTCCACGTCCATGAGCGCAGACGGTCCATTCAACCTGTATAACGCGGTAGTGACCGCAGCTGATAAAGCCTCCGCCAACCGTGGCGCGCTGGTAGTGATGAATGACACCGTGCTTGATGGCCGTGACGTCACCAAAACCAACACCACCGACGTAGCGACCTTCAAGTCTGTTAACTACGGTCCTCTGGGTTACATTCACAACGGTAAGATTGACTACCAGCGTACCCCGGCACGTAAGCATACCAGCGACACGCCATTCGATGTCTCTAAGCTGAATGAACTGCCGAAAGTCGGCATTGTTTATAACTACGCTAACGCATCCGATCTTCCGGCTAAAGCACTGGTAGATGCGGGCTATGATGGCATCGTTAGCGCTGGTGTGGGTAACGGCAACCTGTATAAATCTGTGTTCGACACGCTGGCGACCGCCGCGAAAAACGGTACTGCAGTCGTGCGTTCTTCCCGCGTACCGACGGGCGCTACCACTCAGGATGCCGAAGTGGATGATGCGAAATACGGCTTCGTCGCCTCTGGCACGCTGAACCCGCAAAAAGCGCGCGTTCTGCTGCAACTGGCTCTGACGCAAACCAAAGATCCGCAGCAGATCCAGCAGATCTTCAATCAGTACTAATCGCCTCGCCCCGGTATCGTGCCGGGGCTTTTTCACTTCAGACTCACGTCCATTGCCAATTTTAATTACCCTAATGATAATCACCGGAATAAATTATTCCGCGCGAGGGTTTTCGGGTGAAAAAGCAATGGATTGTTGGCACGGCACTGCTTATGTTGATGACTGGTAATGCCTGGGCAGATGGCGAACCGCCAACTGAAAATATCTTAAAAGATCAATTCAAAAAGCAGTATCACGGCATTCTCAAGCTTGATGCTATCACCTTAAAAAATCTTGATGCTAAGGGTAATCAGGCCACCTGGTCAGCGGAAGGCGATGTCTCTTCCAGTGACGATCTCTATACCTGGGTCGGTCAGTTGGCAGATTACGAACTGCTCGAACAGACCTGGACGAAAGATAAACCGGTAAAATTCTCGGCGATGTTAACCAGTAAAGGAACGCCCGCGTCTGGCTGGTCGGTGAACTTTTACTCTTTTCAGGCGGCAGCCAGCGATCGTGGGCGGGTGGTCGACGATATCAAAACGAATAATAAATATCTGATCGTGAATAGCGAAGATTTCAATTATCGCTTTAGTCAGCTTGAATCTGCGTTGAATACCCAGAAGAACTCGATTCCTGCGCTGGAAAAGGAAGTGAAAGCGCTTGATAAGCAAATGGTGGCGGCGCAGAAAGCAGCGGATGCATATTGGGGAAAAGATGCAAACGGTAAGCAAATGACCCGCGAAGAAGCCTTTAAAAAAATTCACCAACAGCGTGATGAGTTTAATAAACAGAACGATAGCGAGGCGTTCGCGGTTAAATATGACAAAGAGGTTTATCAACCGGCGATTGCGGCATGTCATAAACAGAGTGAAGAGTGTTATGAAGTGCCGATTCAGCAGAAACGAGATTTCGATATCAACGAACAACGGCGACAGACTTTTCTGCAATCACAAAAACTCAGCCGTAAATTGCAGGATGACTGGGTAACGCTCGAAAAAGGGCAATATCCGTTAACGATGAAAGTTTCAGAAATAAACAGTAAAAAAGTCGCGATTTTGATGAAAATTGACGATATCAACCAAGCTAATGAACGCTGGAAAAAAGATACCGAACAACTGCGGCGCAATGGGGTGATTAAGTAAGTTTGATATAGTGCACGATTTGTAGCAGGATGCGGCGTTGACCCCGCATCCGGCAATCAACGTCTGATGCGACGCTTGCGCGTCTTATCAGACCTACAACCGCTGCCACATGTCGGCTGGATAAGGCGTTCACGCCGCATCCGGCAATACAAGTTTACTCAGCCAGAAAAAGCTCCAGCAGCGAATTTAAAAACAGCTTCCCATGTTCCGTTATCTGCCAGTAATCCGCACATTCGGTGAGATAACCCTGGGCAATCGCCTCGTCTAACTGTGGGCGAATCACATCTTCGCAAAGCCCGGTATACGCAATAAACTCCACGCGCGGCGCGGCCTCCAGCAGACGGAAGCGATTCATAAAGAACTCAAACGGCT
>Ga0137302_10606_pt1 | contig 13328 bp, 14 predicted proteins | sample Ramsor2O_GlcNAcB_FD_97184 | JGI IMG/M metagenome (GOLD analysis project Ga0137302, IMG submission 97184) | Mouse cecal microbial communities from Vienna, Austria - N-Acetylglucosamine amended with D2O_GlcNAcB | ecosystem: Host-associated > Mammals > Digestive system > Large intestine > Cecum... | reverse complement strand
AAATAGCGATAAAGGGTGTAAAACAGGGAGGCAAAGCAATCCTTACCCAGTTGGAGGGCGGGGAGGAAGCTAATGAAGCACTTTCGGTTATGACAGCGGCCAACCGTCCGTTTAGCAGCATAGGAGAAAAAAGAAAATATGCGCAAGCAGAAGAGAAATTGAAAATAAAGCAGGCGGACCAGAAGATTTCCAACAAACAGCTTCGGAAGGAACTGCAAAAGAAGAAAAAGGGCATTGTAGAGAAGCAGAATAAACAGGCAGTACGCCAGCGGAAGATACAGTACATCATTAATAAGCTGACCGGTTCCGGAGAACAGGACAGCCTCCTTCAGACGGCAAAAGATATTGTCCGGATGAAGGCGTCTTTTGTCATGGTTCAGGTTGTGAAATTTATCGGGGCGCTGCTCGCTCCCCTGTTCGGGATTCTGTTTATGGCAGCATTCCCGGTAGTGTTGATCGTTATGCTTCTTTACTGTTCCCCTTTAGGGGCGTTTATGGAAAATCCGTCCGATGAAACACCGTCCATACAGGAGGTATTGGGCGGATATTATATGGAATTTAACCAGAGCGTTTCGGCAAATGCCGGGGAAAATGGGGCGATCTCTTATCTGCATGAGAAGGATGGGAATTATGTGAGCAACTATATGGATACCTTAATGGTCTATATGGTGCAGTATGGTACCGGGGATTTGGGGATTGTGATGGACGAGGAACATAAGCGCCTGCTGAAAGAAATCTTTGACGAGATGAACAGCTTTGAAGATACTACGGTAACAAATACGATCCAGGCGGGACAGTCTTTGGGGAATGTAGTCACAAGCGCCTACTGCTCCTGTCCGATCTGCTGCGGTGTCTGGTCCGGCGGTCCTACGGCTTCCGGCGTCATGCCGACAGCAAACCATACTCTTGCGGTGGATGCATCCAATCCCTTTGTGCCGATGGGGACGAAGATCATTATGAATGGGACAGAATATGTAGTAGAAGACACTGGAAACTTTGACCAGTATGGTGTGCAGTTTGATATTTACTTTGATGACCACGGGACAGCTACCAACTGGGGACACCAGACAATGGAGGCGTTTCTGGCTGACGGGGATGAAAATACCATATCCATTACAAGAAGAGGCAGTTATGTGAAAAACATGGATTACGAGGACTACATCGCACTTGGAAAATTAACGGAGGAGCAGGAAGAGCTCCTGCGTGAAGCAATGAGTGAGGAATTCCGCAGTGAGATCCCGTCCTTTGGAGTGGGAAGTGATGTTGCGAATCTTGCCCTTACCAAAGTCGGCTGCCAGTACAGCCAGGAAAGGAGATATGAGGAAGGATTCTATGACTGCAGTTCCCTGGTACAGAGATGCTATGCGGAATTTGGTATTACGCTTCCAGCTACTGCATCTACCCAGGGAAAATATATTGTGGATCATGGACTGGAAGTAACGGAGTATATGCTGGAGCCGGGAGACCTTATTTTCTATTCTTATGAGAATAATGGGGAGTTCCTCAATATCTCCCATGTGGCGATCTATATCGGAAACGGCAGGATGGTCCATGCAGCAAATACGGCAAGGGGTGTAGTAAACGACCCGTTTATTCCAACAAATGTTGGTTTATATGGAAGGCCCAGTTTAGGGCAGTAAAGGAGGCATTATGGAAGAAAAAGAGTATGAGGTTACAATACGGGAAATCCTGCAGCGCAAGGTAAGGCAGCGGGCGGCCAGTGAAGAAGAAGCACAGGATATGGTAGAAGCAAGATACCGAGCGGGGGAGATCGTTCTTGAAGCGGATGATTTTTTTGACCATGAGTTTAAGTGCCGGGAAGTTCCGCACACGCGGGAACAGAACAGGTAGGAAAAAACATGGGAAGAAAAGGAAATACGGCAGATTACGCAGAAGAGTTAAAAAAAGATTACGAATGCTGGTTTACGAGGTGGAAGGAAGGCTGGAGTGACCCCGGCTATCCGGATGGGACGGGCATTAACGGGGCAAGAGGACGGATCGTGTATGATAAAAAGGAACTGGAAAAGGCAGGCGGGGAAATGCCGGAAGAGTATTTCCGGCCCCTTCCCCCGGAAGTTCCGGAAAACTATATGGCGCGGCCAAAAGCCCTGTGGTATGGAGGAATCCAGAGATACCGGCAGTATCTGGCGGATGAAAATTATCAGTATCTGTGTCAGGTTAGGGATTCCCTCTCACGGGAGACCATCAAACACAGCAGTATAGATAATGTGATTGGTTACGCAAAGGGGCTTAAATACGCATTGGAACATAAGGATTTTCTCACACTGCGCCGGCACTTTAAATATCCCGAAATGTATATGGAGAGCTTCCGGGACTGCCGTGTGCGGATTGGAGAAATGCTCTTAAAGGAAGAGAAACAGAAACACGTTCCAGTGGAAGAAAAGGGCGGGCAGATAAGCCTGTTTGAGATGGGAATGCCGCACATGCACAGATAGAGAGGAGGGGATGTATGGAACACATCACAAAAGTAAAGGACTTATATGAGCGTACAGTTACGATGATCTCCGAGTCTGAGTAAACTGGAGGGAGTTTCTGGAATGTATGGGAAGGCTGTACCAGTTGGACTACTTAAATACCTGTATGGTATATGCGCAGAGGCCGGATGCTACGGTCCTTGCCGGGTTTGATGAATGGATGGAACTAAACCTTCCTGTCATGAGGGGAAGCAGGGGAATCGCAATTTTTCCGTCAAAACTGTTTGGGGAAAATGTGACCCATGTATTTGACGTTTCCGACACAAAAGGGCCGGGTGTGCGTCCGTGGAATTGGACGGTCAACGGCACGAACCGGAGGAAGCTGGCGAAGATGTTATTCCCGGAAATCTACGAAAAAGAAAAAAAATTTAAAAATTCCCTAAACACCTTTACAAGAACGTATGTTTGGTTTATGATAAGGGAAGAGGATGGAATTTCCAAAACGCTGCAAAGGCTTAAGGTACTTACCGGTGCCGAGGCAGAACTGGAGGAAATGGAGATTACTAGGTTCATTGTGGACAGCGCGCTTTATGCGGTGGAAAGCAGGTGCGGTGTTACAGACGGGGAACTGGATTTTTCTCTTATCAGCCGGTACCAGAATGAAGAAATCCTATACCGGGCGGGGCGGCTGGTCTCCCATTTATCAGGAAAAGTATTATTTGAAATATCAAAAACCATGAAAACCATTGACTTGGAAAGGAGTGCATATTATGGCAGGGATTACAGGAATTCAGTACAGGGAAGTGGACGGCCTTCAATATCCCGTATTGGAGGGGACCATGAGCGAGGAAACGGTAATGGCAACACTGGGCAAGTACGGCAGGATGGCAGCCAGAGACCTGCAGGAGAACGATCCGGACCGGTACGGGATGATGCTGCTGTCGGGAATGCTTCTTCCGAAAATGCAGGAAGTACAGGAGCAGGCGGAAACGTTGCACGAAGAGATCGCGGAGAAACTGGTACAGGCATGGATGGCACAGGACAACGTGAATCCATACGATACCATGAAAATGACGGGCCTGCGAACACAGGCAGAGATGGAAGCCGAGGAAGAAGTGATCAGGGAAGTCATTCATCAGATGAGATAATAAAAACACAGCAGCAGGAAGATATGCCGCAGGAGGAACAGAAACAGGAAGAGGGAACCGCTTTGGCGGTTCCTTTTGCTTTGTCTGATATCCAGCCGGGGGAAGTCACGGAAGAAATGAAACGGATCATCCTGCTGGAAATGACAGATGACGAAACAAAACAGGCGGTGTATCTGTTTTTTGCCAACAATCCGGATAGTGAAGAACGCGGGGAATATCTGCATGAGGTTTATGGGGATGATGAGGTACGGAAGGAATCAAAAGAAAGCTTCCTGTCTTATGAAGGCGGGCGTGACGGTTTTTATCTGCTTTGGGCACAGGAAGATTCCATGTATGAAGGGTACTGGCCCTGGGAGGATGTATGCGAAAGTATCGAAAACCTGATCCGTGAAAGGAATTACCTTCCGCTGGAATCCATTTCTGACGCAGCAATAGATGAAGAGGACACCGAAGCGTATGTGGAGGATACGGAACGTGAGCCGGAGGCCGTAGAAGAGAAAACGGATGAACTGGAGCAGTTAAAAGTAAAAATCCTGGATATCGGGGAAGCATTTTATGGACACAAGAGCAGTGTGGATGTCCTGAACCAGATGATTTGCCGGATTTACAGTACGAACCTGACCGGGGAAGAAAAAGCGGCGTTTCTGAAAAATGTGCTGACGCAGTATGGGGAAGTACCGCAATCCTACCATGCGGCGCGCCTGGACAACGAGTTTTACGAATTTCAGATTCAGGAAGATGGCGTGAACATTTCGCGAGCAGACGACCCGGAGGAAGAATTTACCAATATCCAGTTTGACTGGGAGGAAATTGGGGACCTGACCGCTCATCTGGCAGAGGAAGACCGGATTCCTTACAGTGAGGATTTGGAAACGATCAAAAAGCAGCAGAAAATGTACCAGATGCTTTCCTGGTTTGTAAAGCTGCAAAATGCGTATGTGCTGCTTTTGGAGAAAGAAGAACTGGAATTTCCTTCCGGGGAGCTTCAGCAGATGGTGGAGAACGGGGCTTTTGAAGTGCCGGCGAACCCTTACCATGACGCAGTAAGAAAAGCAGCGGCACGGGAATTTGTGGGAAGTTCTATGGCTATCGCTCAAAATGTGGAAGCACTGGAGAGGGTGCAGCCAAAGGACCTGACCGCACCGGAGATATCAGTGAAACTGGGGACTACCTGGATTGACACGCAGGATTATGAAAAATTCCTTTATGAAACTTTACAGACACCGGAAAAATACCAGAGGGGAAGAGCTCCGCTGCGGCTTGCCGTGACTGTGGAGAGACTTGAAATGGATATGTCCTACCATATCGAAAACAAACAAATTGTGTGGAATACCATTCTTGCGCAGCAGACCTTTGGAACCAGCCGTATAGATGCCTACACGCTTGCGGAAGAGATCATGAATGGCCGTGTGATCGCAGTGCGTGACCGCATTGAGGATGGGGATAAGGTCCGGTATGTGATCAATAAAAAAGAGACAATGCTTGCCCGGGATAAGGCAGACCAGTTAAAAGAGAAGTTCCGGAATTGGATTTTTAAAGACCCGGAGAGGAGGAAAAAATATGTGGATTATTATAACCAGACCTTTAACTGCATCCGTCTGAGGGAATATGACGGTTCCTACCTGCAGCTTCCGGGGTTAAGCCCACTGATCGAGCTTCGGCCTTATCAGAAAAACGCAGTGGTGAGAATCTTATCATCGGGCGGGAATACCCTGTTAGCCCATGCGGTGGGAGCCGGAAAAAGTATCGAGATGATTTGTGCCTGTATGGAAATGCGCCGGCTGGGGATCGCAACCAAGCCGATGATCACGGTACCGAACCATTTGACTTACCAGATGGGAGCGGAATTTATCCGGACATTTCCCAATGCGAAGATACTGATCGCAAAAAAAGAGGATTTTCAGAAAGAAAACAGGAGGCGGCTGACTGCCCGGATCGCGACAGGGGATTATGACTGCGTGATCGTGGGGCATACCCAGTTCCAGAGGATTCCGGTATCAAATGAGCGCCAGGAGGCAATGATAGAAAAACAGGTGCAGCAATTGGTATACGCGATTGATGCAGCAAAAAGGAAGGCAAAAACTGGTCCGTAAAACAGATGGAGACAAAAAAGCAGCAGCTTCTGGATAAGATCGAGCGCATGAACAACGAGGAGATCAAGGACCATGTGGTATGCTTTGAGGAACTTGGGGTAAATGCGCTTTTTGTGGATGAAGCGCATCAGTTCAAAAACCTTGAAATTTTTACAAAGATGAGCAACATTGCCGGCATTGGCTCCAATGGTTCCCAGAGGGCTATGGATATGCGCATGAAAGTACAATATATCAATGAGATCAACCATGGAATGGGCGTGGTCATGGCAACAGGTACACCGATATCAAATTCCATGACGGAGCTGTATGTCATGCAGGTGTTCTTACAGGAAGCACGGCTCAGGATGAAAAATATTTATAATTTTGACGCCTGGGCTTCCAACTTCGGAGAAGTGACAACCGCATTGGAGCTGGCCCCGGAAGGAACCGGTTACCGGATGCGGACCCGGTTCAATAAATTTGTGAACCTGCCGGAACTGATGATGATGTTTAAAGAGGTGGCGGACATTATCCTGCCGGAAATGCTGGATATCCCAAAACCGAAGCTGAAAGGCGGGAAGTACATCATTGTAGAATCGGAGGCGTCTGACTATGTGCGTTCACGCATGGAGGAAATGGTAAGCCGTGCGGAGGCTATCCATAACGGCATGGTAGACCCACGGACAGATAATATGCTGAAGATTACCGGGGAAGCAAGGCTTTTGGGGACAGACCCGAGGCTTCTGGATTTGATGCCCCGGTGGATGAAGATTCCAAACTGAATAAGGCAGTAAGGAATATTTACCAGGAATATACCGATGCTATGGAGATAAAAGGAACGCAGATCATCTTTTCCGACATCGGGACACCGGGAAATGGAAAACTATTTACGGTATATGATTATATCAAGCAGGAACTGGTATTAAAAGGAGTGCCGGAGGAAGAGATCTGCTTTATACACGATGCCAAAACAGATGAGCAGAGGGACCAGATGTTTTCTGATCTGCGCAGCGGAAGAAAGAGGATCATTCTTGGAAGCACGGATAAACTGGGGACCGGGACCAACATCCAGGACAGGATTGTTGCCCTGCATCATATCGACTGTCCCTGGAAGCCTTCGGCCATAGAACAGCGTGAAGGCAGGGGGCTTCGGCATGGAAACAAAAATGAAGAGGTAAGTGTCTACCGGTATGTGACGAAAAACTCCTTTGATGCATATCTTTGGGAACTGGCAAGGGATTGTGAAGATGTGGACGAAACCGTTCTGAATTTTGCGGAGATCAAGGCGGTAGCCTCGGGAAACCCTTTAATCCTGGAAAAGCTGGAGGTTGACAACGAGGTAACGAGGCTCCGTGTCTTAAAATCCGCTTATGAAGGGAAAAGGTATCTTCTGCAGGATGCGTTTACCGTCCAGTATCCACAGCGGATTGCGGCCAGAAAGAAGGAACTGGAGAAGCTGGAGGGAGATATCCGTACCAGGAATGTAGAAATGGAAAAGAATCCGTTGTTTGAGATCGTCCTGAAGGACCGGAAATTTACAGAACTTAAGGAGGCTGGGGAATTTCTCCGGGCCATTATAGAACATACCATTCTTTATGAAGAGCTTTCCATTGGCACTTATAAGGGATTGGAGATCGCCCTCAATAAAAATTCCGAGGGAGCAACCCTGTATGCGAAAGGAAGCGGGCTGTATAAGGTGGAACTGAAAAAAAGCGATTCCGTAAATATCGTCCGTCTGGAGAATACCATAAATGGACTGGATAAAGAGGCGGAGGAAATCCGGCAGAAGATTGCTGATTATCACACGGAAATGGAAAACGCAAAAATAGAATATGAAAAAGAATTCCAGTATGAAGATCTGCTAAAGGAGAAACTGAAACGGCAGACAGAGATCAATAGCCAGTTGGAGATCAAAGAGGAAAATGAGGTTATTGACAACGTACCGGATGAAAGTGTGGCAGCGCCGCAGATCGCAGCGGCCACAAGATAGGTTACAGGTGCCGGGACTGGCATCTTTTTTATTATTGGAAGACCAGAAAGGAGATTTTTTTATGGATTATAGTATCAGAGTTTATAAAGTGGACAAAGAGGACAGCAGGTTAAGAGGATTTGTGAGCATTACATTTGACGGGGCATTCTGTGCCAAGAGCATTGCGCTGAAACAGTCTGCCAAAGGAAGCCTTTATCTGGAGATGCCGAAATATCTGGATTATGAGAGCATTCTTTGGTTTTAAGGATGCGGATTTCAGAAAAGCGGTTACGGAGCAGGTGGTTGATGCTTACGAACAGATTATTAGTTGCGGTGACGTTTGAAACAATATCAATATTGCCTAATAAAATAAAAAACAGATGCTGTTAGAATGCAGCACCTGTTTTTTGGTTACTTGCTTTTTAGAATTCGTAAACGTTGTGTAAATAGTGAATTAGTGGTCTCAGTATCCCAGTAAACGTAACTGTATTTTGAAACGATTTCGTGAGCATTATATAATCCAATCCCCCTGTTAGGACCTTTTGTGGAGATGGTGGGTTGGCGCAGTGTTGCAAACGGTATTCCGCTGTCATGGAACGTGTTTTAGATAATGAATGTATATTCATTATCTAAATTGATAACGGCAAATTGAATAGAAGGTACTTCGGTTTCAAGTGTAGCTTCTATTGCGTTATCAAGAAAAACACCCAAGATACGTGCCAAGTCAACAGTGTCCATTGAAATTTCAGATATTTCTTCTGTAACTTCTATGTTTACATTGATGTTGAGCTCCATGGCATATAACAGTTTGGCAGAAATAATACTTTTTAATTCTGTGATTTTTATATTCATTAACTGGTTCATATGTGATGTGTTTTTGGATAATTTATTGTTTAGTGGAATAATTTCTTTGTCAAAATACTTTTGTAGTCCATCTATATCCCCAGTCTCAATATATCCAGACATAGAAAGCATTATGTTTAAATAATCGTGTTTGAACGAGCGTAGTGAAGAATACATATTTTCTATCTGATTTGTATAGTCCTGCAGTTGGTCATAGGCATCCTGGCGCATGTCCAAATCCATTTGGACTATATGAGCTTTGATAATGTTGACGATCAGAACAGTATTTATGATGAAGTAACATCCGAATAAAATGCAGTTAAATGTAATGATCTGACGATTATAGCCGATATATTCACCTATAACAATATTAAACAAGAAAATAAATAAACATATAATTAAATTGGTCGCAATTAATATAAGGAGTTGTTTGGAAATACCTGCATGTAGTTTTGTGATCAAGTAGCGTAGTAATTTCTCTATAAGAGGACAGATAATAGCCAAAAGCAATATATATAATGCAATATATAATAGATAATATCTGTAAGAGTTCTGTAAAGACGAAATCGGAATAATAAAAGTGTCCCAAAGAAGGGTAAAAATATTATCCCAGAGAACACAAAACAAATATGTTGCAATAAATACGTTAGACGGTTTTTCTTCGAAGAATATGTTTTATTCGCTTTTCGCAATAATTGAGATTCTTCAAGTATAATCACATTATAAAGAATACAGGGAGGAGCCAAAATGAAAAATGAATTTAAAGTAATATTAGGAAATTGGGTAATCAAATTAGGAGAGCATTCTGTTGGAAAATGTATGTACGATCCTAAGATTCCCCGGAATTAAAGGATGAAATGAAAATAATAGAAGAAAATGCAAAAAGTGGTTTTATGCATGTAAGAAATACATAGTTAAGTCTGCTTTTAAATTGTTAAAGGGCTATTATGACGTCGGATAGCTTTTTATAAATAAAAACGAAGGAGGAAAAAATTTATGAGTATTAAGAAAATCAAGTACAACATGGCATCTTTTTTGGCAATGGGTCTGCTTACCATTGCTACGTTAGGGACAGGTGTGGCCGCTGCTGCATCCGGAAATGCAAGTGTAGGTGGCGGTGAATGGTCTTGGAGCAGCGTTCCGGGAGTTTATGCATCATCTTCCTATTATCACAGAACAGCGACACATTCAGCTTCAGCACAGGTTGGAACGGGAAGCGTTGTTGTAGACGTGAAAAATCCTGGTGGCACAGCGCAGGCAACCGCATATGGTGTAGGAACAACCAGAGTATGGTGGGATGTACTTTAATATTGTCTTAGCGGAGAAAAGGGATGGACGGCTAGCACCATCCCTTTTGCCGCATAGTGTGGTTTGGCTTTAGTATTGTAAAAGTTGCCTGACACACAACTTCGATATTATTTTGAGACGGTTATATTTTAGGTATGATATTATAGATACCAATAGAAACAGGAGGGCAACAATGAAAAAGTTAATGACAATGAGTTTTATTATCTTATTTTCAGTGCTTGCGGTTTTGTCTTGTATAAATTTTTCATATAATGCACTTGAGACCATTGAAAATGACAAACAGACTATTACGATAGAAAAGCCTGAAGATATTACAAATGAAAAATTTTTGGAAGATATAGATAAAGCACTAGGAGAAAATAATGCGGATATTATGTATAGGTATGTTGATGTTACTGGTAAGAAACCGCATTATATATACTTTAAAACAAATCATACAAATAATTTTATACATGGTGCCAGTTTGAAATCGGACTTTCAGATTAGTGAAGAGGAATGTATTTCTACGCTGACCCCTATGGGGTATGAGGTATATCCATTGTATGTATCTTCTGTGTTTCAAGATATTTCGTTTTATAATTGGGCAGATGCCGCAAAATACGATCTATCATCATGCACATACTATGTGAAAAATGATGTGTGTAGCGAAAGTGCAGGGATAATAAGCCAACTGGGATATCATGTAATAATTAACACAAATGTATTTCTGTCTGGGAAAATGCCGGTCTTATTGTTTTCCTTTATTCCTATATTTCTGTTAATAATGAGTATGGTGTTTTATGTGCTTGCAAATGGAAAAAGAAATGTAATAAAAAAGATGGATGGATATACTTTAAAAAGCATTCTTCTTGATGAGATAAAAGTCTGTGGGGTTAATTTTATTGGCTCATTTTTGATCGTTGAATTGACGGGAGCATAATGGAATTCTGATTGATGCAAGTAACTATGAATATAATATAACTACAGGATCAACGCTGTGTGAACAGTATGGACAGGACTATGTATCTATTAATTACAACTATTTGCTGTTTAATCCGGTTTACGATGTAGATGGAAATCAAATAATGGCGGATTCTTTTAATAAAGATAAATTAAATGTATTGCTGCCATTAACAAAACAGAAAGAGACTAAGAAATATGAGGCATTCGCTAGTGAGGCATATTCTTTGGAAGCAAATGTTATTTTATATGATGATGCGATTTTAGAAATATATTCATACAATGCCAGAGTAGGAACAGGGAATTTTGGACGAATAGAATCACCGGTTATTCTTGCGTTACCTGATGAACTCATGAGTGGAATATTTATTAAAAGTTATTGTTCAAAAGGAAGTTACTTCCTTAAAACGAAGACAGATGATCCGTATTTGGAATTGCAGCCTATACTGAAGAAAACTGGCATTGATAAAGTCACACCACAGACACCGTATATCTCTTCTAATTTTAACGAGATTTTAGATCAGCAATTTCAGATGTTGATTTTATATGGTTCGCAGACATTGATATTATCAATAGGATTGCTATGTTTGATAATATTTACTGGGAAATTATATTGTGAAAATTACCGGGATCGTCTGGCTTGTAGACTATTTGAAGGATATACACTGGAATTATGTATGCAAAAGCACTTTGTTCTTACATTTGTTAATTATATAGTAAGTATGCTGGCAATTTACGTCATTGGGAAAATGGTAAATATGACGATTAATGGATATATTCCAGTTTTTACATTAGTTTTAGATATTATCTGTACGATTATACTATGTAAGAAATATACAATGAAAAACTTGCATGAAGTGTTGAAAGGAGCAGAGTGATGGCAATTATAGAACTGAAAGAGATTTGTTGTTTTTAAAATCATATTCATATTTATAATCATCCTTTCTGTTTTTTTCATAATATCAATCAATTTTGAAGATTTCATAAAGATATTCCATCTATACAGCAAATGAGTTTGATATAGTAAAATACTCTTCTATGAATTTTTTGTTTCATCACTTGAATAAACTGGTATTCTATCCTTCCTTCAACATGGCTCTCCTTCTACCCCATGAAATGCCCCTGCCGGATACATCCACTGTCCTTCTACATAGATATCGTCTACCGAAAACTTTCCAGCGACCAGACTGCGAATCGCTTTCTCATCTCCATGATACACACAGGATTTTGCATTTCCCACAAAGGTATCCAAATCACACTTATTATCCAGCATAAATTCCAGAATTTCTTCATCATGCTTTAACAACTGATATTCTTCCGGATATAATTCACGAATCCCGGCAAACAGCTTCGGTGCAGTGAAAATACACATAGCACAGTTGCAACGTTTCCACCCGGCGCTGTAACAGGGATGTTGGTTAGCACGATGACATTTCAACACCTCCCACACATCAACCTCCGAATAGTCAATGACTGAACGCCACTGATAGACAATCTGATGCAGTTTCTTTTCCGCATTCGTTCTGTAAACCTCTATCTCTACTGCGCTAAGTCCCTTTTTCACGAAGCTGTCTGATACGATTTTCCACAATCAATCTCTCATCTGCTTAGCAATAATCTCATACAAACTCAATCAGCACATTCTGATACAAATAATAGAAACAAACAATTACTCAATTATCATTTCCACTTGTATTACCATAACGTAAAAACAGAGATATTATTTCGTAGATGTCTCTCATCTATGAAACAATATCTCTGTAAACTACATTTTTATTCTTCTTAATACAATACCACTTTTCCAATAATATCACTTTTCATAACAGGCCCATAATTTCGGCTATCTATGCTTGCCTTATAATTATCGCCTATAATAAAGTATTGATCATCTTCCAAATTATACTCTTGCTCTAAATTAGGTTCACATTCATATGGTTGTAACTCAATTCCATTTTTTAGAATTTTTCCATCGTGAAATGTTATCACATCTCCTCCTTTGGCCAAGATTCTTTTTACGCAAACGCCATATTCATTAGAGTTCACAGTAATAATCTCTCCAACTTCATAGTCATCACAACTCTTATATACCAGTGTTATTTGACCATCTTTTAATGTAGGAGACATTGATTGCCCGCTTATAATTGTAATTTTAAACAAAAGTATAAAAACGATTATAATGACTATTTGTATGCTCCCTATAAGCAAATATGTCTTTTTGCGCATGATGCTACACAGGAATCGTGAGTAACTACAATTACTGTTTTTCCCTCCTCATTAAATTTTTCTAATACCTTTAAAACATAGTCTCTGTTTACTTCATCCAAACTTCCTGTTGGCTCATCTGCTAAAATAATTTTAGGTGATTTGACTATTATTTTTGCCAATGCTACTCTTTGTTGCTCGCCACCGCTTAATGTATAAATTTTTCTCTTTTCATATCCAGCCAGCCCCACTTGACTTAAAGCATTAGAAATCAGTTCACGCTTCTCAGACTTCCGTATCTTTACGATAGATTATTGCGTCTAATATTTACTGCTGCCCTGGAAGAAAACTTTAAATTCCTATGTCCGCATATTTTAACACTTCCACTGGTTGGGTTGTCTAGCAATCCTAT
>Ga0137302_10602_pt1 | contig 13623 bp, 16 predicted proteins | sample Ramsor2O_GlcNAcB_FD_97184 | JGI IMG/M metagenome (GOLD analysis project Ga0137302, IMG submission 97184) | Mouse cecal microbial communities from Vienna, Austria - N-Acetylglucosamine amended with D2O_GlcNAcB | ecosystem: Host-associated > Mammals > Digestive system > Large intestine > Cecum... | reverse complement strand
TAGGAAGTGTCTTTCACCAGCCCAGCCTTATAACCTTCCATAAACATCTCCGCCCGCTTCACTTCCAGCGTCTCCGTATCAAAAAACTCCACAGCAATCTTCGGCTTCCTGCGGAACCCCGCCATGGCTTTCACCCACTTCGGGCTTAGCGAAAAGGAAACCGGAATTGTCACCACGCCGCTCCTGACCACATCCCGCTGTGTAGTCCCGGCCTCCGTCTCCCCACCGGAATCCGCCTCCACATCCGCCATCTCCACCTCGTAGGAGTCCGGCATTGGAAGCGGTACCCCGTCAAACGTTAGATATTTTATAAATGCCATGCTTATCTACCTCCTGACCTCAGGTTCTGCCTGTTCTGTGCATTTATTACCACCTCATCCAGTAACGTGCCGCCAAGGTACACCGGGATGCAGATCGTCCCTGTATTCGCCATCCCAAACCCGCTCACTGCCTCCCTGATTCCGTTCAATAACTGTGTGACGTTATTGGCAGAAGCCATCTGTTGCTCCGCCATGCCAGATGCCATCCCGATTTGCGGGCTGACCACCATATCCGAAGCCACGCCCCGGACCGCCTTCTCAATCATCCCCCGGCTACCCTCAATCCCCCTGGCAAGCCCGGACATAAAATCCGGCATCCAGGATTCATACTCTGTAAGCGGCCCTTCATCCGGCACGGAGAAATGGAGGAACGCCGCAATCTTATCCGCAATGCTCCTGACCGCATCCACCACATTCCCCACGGCATTCCGGATTCCGTTGGCAATCCCGTTCACGATATCCGCTCCCCAGTTCCACGCACTGGAAGCCAGACCCTTAATATAACCCACCGCCTGCTCAAACCCATTCTTCACCGCATTGTAAACATTACTCATGGCATTGCTGATTCCACTAACAATGTTATTGAAAATGTTCGTGACTGCTGTCTTAATAGCATTCAGCACAGTCGCCACCGTATTTTTTACCGAATTCCACACAGTAGATATAATACTGCCCACCGTATTCATCACCGTAGTTACCACATCCCGGATTCCATTCCACACAGAAGTAACGATGCTTTGGATGGTATTAAGCACCGTAGAGATCACCGTCTGTATGGCACTCCATGCTGTAGTCAGGAAAGCCTGTACCGCTGTAACAACTGTAGTCACCACCGTTTTAATGGCATTCCAGACTGTGGTGAAAATCGTCTGTATAACAGTCAGCACTGTGGTAATAATCGTTTTGTAAATGTTAAAATATGTGGTGACGATTGTGGAAATCGCCATCAGCACAGTCTGAAACAGAGTTTTAATGCCCTCCCATAACGTGGAGAAAAATGTGGCAATCCCGTTCCAAATGGTCTGTGCCGCCGTGGATATCCCTGTCCAGAATGTGGAAAAAAACTGTGAAATAGACGTCCACGCAGCACTGGCCGTCTGCTTAATCCCCTCCCACAGCCCGGCAAAGAATTCCTTCACGGCATTCCAGATATTCATACAGGCCGCCTTGATTTCATCCCAGTGGGCAACCAGTAACTTCCCAACCGCAATCACCGCCACAATCACAGCGATAATCGCAAGTATTGGCGCTCCTACGCTGGCAATGACCGGAATTAATGCGGATATGGCCGGGGCAATCACACCCACCAGGCTCATCACTGCGCTAATCCCCGTTACAATCTTCCCAATGATGATTAACACCGGCCCCACGGCAGCCACCACCATGGTGACGATAACAATCATCTTTTTCGTACCCTCCGACAGCCCGGAAAACCAGGAAGTAAACGCCTGTATCTTATCCGCCAGTGCAATCAAAATCGGTGCCAGCACGCTCATAATGGCGGAACCAAATTCAATGGCAGTGTTTTTCAACTGGTTAAATGCCTTCTGTATCGTATAGGAATTGGTGTTCAGCTTCCCGAAAGCTGTCTCTGTTGCCCCTGTGGAATTCTGCATCTGCTCCAGAGTCCCATTGAACGTTTCCGCACTGTCCCCCAGAAGTATCAGTCCGGCTTTTCCGGCCTCTGCGCTCCCCCATAAATCACTGAAAGCCAACCCCTGCTCCGCCGTGCTGTCAGAAATAACCTGCAGCACCTCGGATAGGCTGGCCCCGTCCTGCATCAGTTCCAGGAAGGATTTCCCCGTCTTTTCCTTCAAAGTGTCCGACACCTTCGTGCCGGATTTTCCAAGCTCATTGAACATGGAATTCATATAGGTGGTGGATTCCGCAGTTGCCACACCGTTGGCAGTCATCAGGGCATATCCCGCCGCCACCTGTTCCAATGCCACCCCGTTTGCTTTTGCTGTGGGGATAATCTTACCCATCGAGGATGACAACTCCCCCACCGTGGTTTTGCCCAGGTTCTGTGTCTGGATCAGCACGTCAGACACCCGGCCTACCTCAGACGCTTCCAGGCCATAGGCATTCATAATCGTAGTCAGCACATCCAGCGCGCTTCCCGCATCTGCAAACCCGGCCCTTGCCAGCTTCGTGGAATTGGACACAAAATTCACCGCATCCCCGGTCTTCTGCCCGGCGGAGATGGCGTCATACACATTCCCCGCGATCTCCGAAGAACTGATGCCCGTCTGGTTCGACAAATCCAGGATGGCCTTTTCCAGTTCCGACAGCGGCACTTCCGTGGTATCCGCAATGGTATTAACCTTTGCCATGGCATCCTCAAAATCCATCGCCATCTTAGCGGATGCCCCGCCCGCCGCCGTAATCCCGGCAGTCACCGGGAGCAGCTTCTTACCTGCCGATGTGGCGGCATCCCCAAACTTCCCGACCTTCTCCGCCGCCTGCGAAAATCCGGACAGGGAGGTGTTGGTATCCTCCGCCTGTTTTTCCAGGTCTTTTAAATTCTGCTCCGTCTCAATGATCTCCCGCTGCAGGGCATCGTACTGGTCTTTGGTGATATCGCCGCGCTCAAACTGCTGCTGTACCTGCTGCTGGGCGGATTTGAGTGCCTCCAGCTTCTCCTTCGTTTCCCCAATGGCATCCGTCAAAAGTCTCTGCTTCTGCGCCAGAAGCTCCGAATTATGTGGGTCCAGCTTCAGGAGCTTCTCCACATCCTTAAGCTGGGACTGGGTGTTGCGGATTTCTGAATTGACGCCCTTCAGCGCTGTGGTCAGTCTGGTGGTATCTCCGCCGATTTCCACCGTGATACCCTGTATGCGGTTTGCCATGCGATGCCTCCCCTCCTGTTTTTTGACAGAAAAAAAGAGCCGGTTAAGGCTCAAATATATGGAAAAGACACCTTCCATCCATGAAACAATGAAAGATGCCTATGTATTCACTATTATTTTACAAAATATTATTATTGGCTTTTTACAATACTGTGACTATATCATCCAATAAATCCATTTGACAAACTATAATTTATGTCTCATCTCTATTATCACATTCACTTAAACTTAAAAAATACCAAAATACAGTATTGATAATATCTGTATAAAGATAAAATACTTGAGCCACTAGCATACTGTTCACATTCTCACTTTTCATTTCAACCCAGTGCGCAAGGGTATTGCGAATATTCCAACCAATTTTTTTATCTCCCACTGTACATAAAAAATATGAAAGATTTTTCAAATGATCTTCTCCGAAAATTTTCACCATCTCTTGATTATGTGGTGACATCAAAGAACCTAGTGTTGCCGATGTCAATGGAACATACATCTTATCCTTCAATAAATAGATATATACTATCCTAAGAATCTTCTCCGCCAAAGCACATGTAAACATGCCTGCTCCGTAGCATAAAGGCGAAAGAGATTTCTTATCAAATTCGTCACTTAAAATAACTTGTTGCAGCATTACATGTAGCATTTCCAAATCATTAGTTAAATTCTCGGTACATTCAATTTGTTCACCAATATATTCCAAAGCTGAATGATACCATTGTAGACACTCAGGAAACAATGCATTGTCATGCCACATTGCAGATATAACAGCTGTTCCAACTGCAAGAGACATATTAAGCCGATTTTGATGCGAATGTGTAAAATAATCATTGCTGACCATATTACTGCTAACAAGATCAATTAAGCCTTGTTTTCCTTGTGATGAATAGGACAAACGACTTATACAATGTATCTTGTCATTATTTTCATAAATATCATGAGTTAATGAAAGTATCTGGCTCTCCCATTTGTCCTGGTTCTTTAAATATTCTAAAATTTCTCCTACAGGTATTTGATAAGAAATTTTTTGTCCATGCTCTTTGAGGTTATTTTCTAATTTTTCTTCAACTATCTTACTATACTCATGAAATGTGTTTGTTTTAGTATGTTTAATTTGTTTAATAAAATCGTAAATCTCTCTGAATTGGCGTTCAATTATCAATATATTGCGTGAGTCTTGTGAATCTAAATCTTTTATAAGCGTCTCAGTATCTTGTATAATATTTTCAATAATAGGTGCTATGATGTCTTTTAATTGTGCGTTATTCCCATTCCATACTGCTACAAAAACAGGAAATATACAGTCAAACCGCAACTCTCTAATTTCGTCCAGATTTTTACGATGAAAAAGCATTTCAAATAATTGTGGGTCTTTTTCAAATCTTTTATGGAAGTCCTAAAAATTATCAATTAATAAATAATTATAGTTTTTAGCTAAGTGTTCAAAAACATTTCGAGATAATCCATTTTGAACCGGAAGAATTAACTCTAATGTAATATGGGGTAACGAATACTTATGATATTCTTCTGCAAATACTTCCTGATAGCTACAGTTAATAAATTTAACAAGTGCATCTGTCCCTATCTGCTTGTATTGAGTATATGCCATATCGGATATAACTTGAATTGACTGTTTATCTTCATCGTTTATGATTGCAGGTATCATTTCTTGAAATAAGGCCAATTTCCGCAAACACAAATAATTTAAATAGTCAATAATATTTACTATATTATTTAGCTTAATAGTATTAAGCTGATTCACAAATAAATCTTTGTTTTCCAAAACCATCTTTATATCCCAAAGAGTGCTATAATCATTTGCTCCATAATATTTCAAAGAAAAGTCAAGATTTTTTGCTTCCAATTCTTTAAACATATAACTCCCCTCTCCATGTTCACTCAAAATATTACTGAACTCGCCAGCTATTTCCGCTATCAGTATAGCAAGAAATAGCTGGCATATCAACAGAATTCAAAATCTGTCGAAATCCTCCTGCGTGGCAAGCTGGGCATACTTACACTCGTCATTCCTGCTCTCCGCATACATATCATTTATCATCCCGATAGAAAGCAGTTCCAATTCATGAATAGAAATCCCAAGCTGCACACACCGCAGGAGGAACAGTGGCGTTGTCATTTCCCGCTCAGTCGGGCGGAGTTTTTTTTAGCCTCCACATCCGTCTGCACATTCAGTCCCCAAAGTTCAATCAACTTTGGCAGTACCTGATATATGGAGAACGTATTGAACCCATCCAGCCATTCCTCCGGCGTGTCCGGGATTGAACCATCTGCATGCTTTGCCATCACAAAAGCGATGTTCTCAAACATCTCCAAAGAAAACAAATCCAGACCGGACTCCCCTTCCTCAGAGCCTCCCACGCACTGCTCCAAAGCCCGCAGGTCCCTGTAAATATCCCTCTGGAACTTCAAGCGGTAAATCCTCGGTATGGCCGCCGAAGCCTTAAACATCACCTCCTGCCCGTCAATCTCAACCTTCCTGGTTATGCTCATTTATCCGCCACCGCCTTTGCCATGGATTTCACTTCTGCAGCCTTGCCCGTCTCCTGGTTCATTGCAAAGCTGGCCGGGGTCGGTGTCTCCGGCTCCACCGCAGGCAGATACACCGCTTTATACCAGTCATCATACACTTTTGCCGTAGTTGCATCCCCTGTCTTCGCCTTCACATAACCGGATGCCAGCGGTCTTGCCTTCACCGTCAGCGTCTCCGTCTGCACCTCCCTGGATTCCTCATTGGTCTTAGATTCAATCTTCGGGCGGGAAGCAGAACAGTTATACAGCACATGCCGGATTTTCTTCACATCCCCGTCAAATTCAAACAGTAGGGCAAAGCTTCCCGTCTCCGCATTGCAGTTCTCCACCAGCACCTTATTGGTGTCCGCCTCTTCTTTCAGGATATCTGTCCGGAACGTCTCCGGAATCATCGCCAGCTCCAGGTCCCCGTCATACCCCATATTGTTATTGATGACGTAATATTCCACCCCATCCGCATAAAAGGACTCAGGTTCCCCGTTGGGGTCCAGGCTTAAAGACACCGCACCCGGCATCGCCACCGGGACTGCGAATGTGTCCGTCCCGTCCTCCCCTGCCGTCAACGGGGCATAGTGGACATTGCAGATATTAAACTTCACTTTATTTCCCATTCCTCAAACCTCCATTTCATATAGAACCTCATACAGCCGTTCCGACTCAATCCATACTTCACTTCTGGCATAAAAGATGCCATATCTTTCCAACACAGCCTCTATCCGCTCCTCCTGTTCCACAGACTTATAATCCGTGTACAGTTCAATATGCAGCTTCCGCTTTTTAAAATAAGCAATCCCATCTGCCGCAAAATTCCGGGATTCCGGGTATAGAAACACCAGGAACGGCGGCTCTGGAGACTGTCCCTCCGTAAAATGTCCATAGGCACAGGGCAGTTCCATTTCCTCAATCATCTCTAGCACCTGCTCATGCATCAATGCGATAACCCCCGTTCCATCTTTTCCATTAACTCTTCCGCTCCTCGCTGTTCTGCCGGGGCGATATGGGGAATGGCAGCAACCCGGTCTCCGTTCCGTCTCGCGTGACCGTGTTCTAGTAGATGGGCAATCTGGTAACGGTCACGGTTGTGAATCACCATAGTCAGGGAATTGGCATCCTCCTGCACTTTCTTTGCCGCCCAGCTCTTCTTATATTTCCCAGTCCTCACCGGAGCATTGGCCTGAATGTCCTTTTTCACGGACCGGCTCACCTCTGTCACGCTCCGCTTCATCACCTCATTGGACAAATCCGCATATTCCGCCATAGACTGAGCAATGGCCTCCGCCATCCCGTCCACGCTCACCCTTCGGTCCGTCATATCCTCACCTCTTCACCCTCTCTGCCCGCAGCTTGATAATCTTATTCTGGAACTGCACAAAATCCACCAGCGTGATGTTATAAATATCGCCCCGGAACAGAATACGGTACTTCGTGCTGTCCAGGTCTTTCAGTTCCTTACAGTACCTCACCAGAAAAAACAGGGATTCTTCCTGGTTCACCTGCGCCGCCTCCCAGTATTCCTTCCCCGAAAGGTTATTGGCATAGGCCCAGCAGGTGAAATAGTCCTCCCACTCATTCCGCTGGTTCCCGTCCTTATCCTTTTTCATCCGGTTCTGCTGAATGACAATCCTCTGCCGCCACTGCCCAATCCGCATCAGAACACCTCATCCCTCTGCCCGAACAGCAGGCATTTCAATGTCAGCGCCAAATCCTTAAAATCCGCTTGCTCCCGGTTCTCATACAGATAAGAAATACCATACAGCACCGCTGTCCTGACCGGGTCCGGCACCTCCGCGCCAGGTTCAAAACTGCACCGCAGGATATCTTTGCAAATACTCTCCGCCGTCCCGGAAAGGGCAAGGAGAAGTTCATCTTCGTCTGCGCTGTCAATCCGCACATACTGCTTGATTTCTTCTAAAGTCACAACCATCTGGCTTCCTCCTCCCTTCCCATGGACAGACATTAAGAAAACAGCTTCATCACCAAAGATTCCAGACTGTCTTTATGCCCCGGAGCCTGTCTTCATAGTCAGTGTCTTCACCGCCTCTGCCAGGATAAGCTTTCCGTCCACTCTCTGGCTTGCCAGGAATCCCACCTGCCCGTTCGCCGCAAACAGCTCATTCAGACGCTTAAAGCTCCTGCCCTGCCGGTCCGCAATCCAGTAATAAGAGAAATCTCCAAAAGCCATCACTTTTGCCCCTGCCGCCAGCTCCGGTGCATAGGCGGAAGTATGGTACGGACGGTTTAAGATCATATCCGGCTGACCAGCCTGAACGGAGGGCTGCCAGATATAATTCCCGTTATTGTCTTTCAGCTTCCGCAATGCCTTCACCGTAGTGTCATTCAACACCCAATGCGCTTTCTTCCGGTACGGGGATTTCAGGGAATAAAACAGATCCATTACGTCATCGAAAGTGATATTTGCCGTTGTGGTGGTCACCCCGTCCGAAGCGCCGCCCGTGGCATTAAAAATACCCGTAGGCTTCCCTGTACCATCTCCGATAAAGAATGCTTCCTCTTCCTTGGAGCCAATCCGTCTCCCGAACTCCTTAGAAATATAAGCCTCCAGATTAAACGCACTGTCATTCAGCAGCTCATCTGACACTTTCAGCATGGTGGCTACCTTATAGGCGCTGACTGCCACCTGTCCGAAAGAATCATCCGATTCCGGGGACGCTCCTTCCTCGTCTATCCAGGATGCTTCTCCCTTACTTGCCACCACCGGAATCTTCCGGTCACCGCTGGACGTATTGATGACCGTGGCAATGCTTCGGAAGAAATTCTCCTCTTCTAACGCATCCACCAGCGTCCGCTCAAACTCATCCGGTACCAGATAGCCGCCCTCGGAATCCGTCCCCACCTGCAGTGCATTGTTCACGTCAAAGAAGTTCTTCCGCCTCATGGCATTCCAGAAAGTCTTTTTGTACAGGTCCGATGCCCTGCCTTTTTTCTCCTCCCCGTCCGGGTCACCATTGGGCTGATTAGTGATCGGAGTAGAAGTAGGCTTATTCAGTTCCGCATCAATGGCAGCCTGACGCTCCAGCCGCTCAATTTCCTTTCCCAAATCCACCACGTCCTTCTCCATCTTCTCATACGTCTCCGTATCCTCCGCAGACAGCAGCTCATCACTCCCTCGCTTCGTATCCAGAAACGCCTTTGCCGCCTCCCATGCCTTTGCTCTCTTTTCCCTTAATTCCAGAATCTTGCTCATAATCAAATCCCTCCATTAATTTAATGTGTTAAAAGGTTCAGCCTTTTTTCCAACTGCTCCACTGGCGTCCTTTTCTCTTCCGGCTTGGGAATCAGCTTAGACAGCAATGAATTTGTCACTGCTGTCCGGGAGAACATCACGCCCTCCGCCCCTGTTCCATCCCCCGTATCTTCTGTCTTTTCCGCACCGACGCCCAGAATCCTGTCCGCAAAGCCAAGTTCCACCGCCTTCTTCGCATTGAACCAGCTCTCTGCATCCATCAGGTGGGAAATCCTCGCACGGCTCAATCCAGTTTTAATCTCATAGGCGTTCATGATGCTCTCCTTCACCTCGTCCAGCATCTCCCCCGCCTTCTGCATCTCCTTGGAATCTCCGATGGCGATTGTCATAGGATTGTGGATCATCATCATGCCCACCGGTGACATCAGCACCGAAGTCCCGGCCATGGCAATGACGGACGCAGCCGAAGCCGCCAGTGCATCCACCTTCACTGTCACATCTCCCTTGTACTCCATCAGCATGTTGTAAATCTGCGCCGCCGCAAACACGTCCCCTCCTGGAGAATTAATCCATACCGTGACATTCCCTGCTCCTGCATTCAGTTCCTTTTCAAACAGCTTCGGAGTCACCTCATCCCCAAACCACGTCTCATCCGAAATCTCCCCGTTCAGCACAAGGGTCCGCTCCCCGTCCGTCTCATTCCGAATCCAGTTCCAAAACTTCCGCTTCATACCAAACCTCACTTTCCATCTCTGGGCATAATCGTGTAAAAAGGCTCACACGATGCTGCGGCATTCGCCAAATGAAAATACCAGTATTTTCGCTTGGCTCATTGCACGCACAAAAAGCCAGCAGATGATTTTTACTTCACCTGTTGGCTCCTGCCTCTAACCTTTATTCTATTTCCCTTCAAAATCCATCTTCTGCCGATTCTCTATCCTGTTTCTATCCGGCACTCTCATCCCCACTGTTCTTTCTGGCAAACAGCCCGGCATCTTTCAGCTTCGTCATGTTCCCGTTGATCAGATACAAATCCCCGCCTTCCTCTGCCGCAATCAGGTTCATATCCTCCATCTCCCGGATATCATTTGTTGACAGCCATCCGTTCTGCCGCCCGATGGAGTACCCAGTCATCCTGCTCTGGTAATCCCCACGGAGCAGACCGTCCACATTTAGTTTGATGAAATACTCATTCTTTTCCTGGGGCAAAAGCAAAGCTCTCTGCAAAGACTGTTCCCACCGGATTACCCAGGGGTCCAGCGTATACTTCACAAACTCCAAAGACTGCTGCTCAATGTTGGAAAAGCTGGATTTTTCTAAATCTCCTACCATATGAGGCGGAATCCTGTACAGTCTGGCAATCTCGTTAATCTGGAACTTCCTTGTCTCCAGAAACTGCGCCTCTTCTGGCGGGATACCTATCTGCTGGTACTTCATCCCCTCTTCCAGCACAGCTACTTTTCCTGCATTCCTGCTGCCTCCATATACCGAATGCCAGCTCTCCCGCACCTTCGCCGGGTCCTTTAAAACTCCCGGATGTTCCAAAACACCGCCGGGATTTGCCCCGTTCTCAAAGAAGGAAGCACCATATTCCTCACAGGCCAGCGTCATCCCCACCGCATTTTTCGCCATGGCAATGGGGGAATACCCCACCAGCCCGTCAAACCCAAGCCCCGGAATATGAAGCACATCCTCCTGACATAGATACACCCTTCCATACTCCGCAAAATTCGGGTTCTCGTCACTATTCCGCGTATAGACATAATAAAGCTGCCCATTCTCATCCCGATCAGCCTCCATCTTATCCGGCAAGAGTGGATATAAGGCAAGCACTCTGCCGTTCCCGTCCCGGATAATCTGTGCATATGCATTCCCCCAGATTAATAGATGGCTCATAAGTGTCTCCCGGAATACGAAGGAAGTCATCTCAGGGTTCGGTTCATCGTGGAGCAAGCGGTACAGTAGATGGTCATACACCCTCTCTTTTCCGGTATCCGTATAACGGTACACATGAATTGGCAAGGATGCTACGGTTTCTGCCAGAATCCGCACACAGGAATACACTGCCGTAGTCTGCATGGCTGTCCGTTCATTCACATTTTTCCCACTGGTACTCCTCCCAAAGAAAAAGGAATACGCCGAACCGCCATAACTATCCTTTGGCTTGTCCCTCGCGCCCCGGATTCCTAAAATGGATGGTAATCTCATACACGCCTCCTAAAGATATACAAAAAGAAAGCACCCCCGAAGAGATGCTTCCCATTCCCACTATATTATATTGTCGTATTTCTCAACTGCACATCTATGTTCCGTCCGCTATATACAACCCGGATGACCGTAACTGTCTTTTCCTCCTCATCCGGAATATAGAATACGATAAAATGATCCACTGGCATTTGGTGAAGCCCTCTGCTTCGCCACGGTTCTTTTTCATATAGTTTAAACTTTCCCGGCATATCTGCCAATTTCAAAATGTTTTCTTCCAGACGGTCAAGCTGCCCTGCCGCATTTTCCGGTTCCAGGAGGCTGAATGCAATATACTCATAAATCCCCCGCAAATCAGAATCCGCCTGTTCTGTAAGGGCTACACGGTATGTCATAGGCCATAATCCTTACGAATTTCAGCAAACGCCTGCGCTGCCGGTTTTGTTTTCCCCTGCACAAAATCCGTATACCCTTTCTCCAGTTCCTGGTTCATTTCAGTTTCTGTCAATGCACCCGCTTCTACAGGTTTTGCGGCAGGCAGCTTCACATCAAAGGGGATTCCCCTTTGCATGACCACCTGTTTTAAAAAAATATTAACCGCATTGGACACCGGAATCCCAAGCTGTCCCAGCACACTCTCTGCCTGTTCTTTCAACCCAGGTTCCAAACGCACATATATATTTGTCGTCTTTGCCATCATGGTAGCCTCCTTTCCTGCTATTAGTATACACGATTGTCCGTACAATAGCAATGCAATAGCAAGAATTATTATTAAATTTTTAGTATTGGGCGCTCTCTCGGAACGCCCCGTCCTGTCTGCTAGTTGATAGTGAGTTCTGTGTAGAAAGCCACCCGGAAGGCTTCAATCAGTCTCCCAATATCCTTTGCTGTTTTCTCCATCCCATGCTCATCTTTCCAGCCCTCTTTCTGCTTATTGAAAATCATGTGGAAAGCATTACCGTAATTCTGTCCAAACCTAATCCTCAATTCCACGCCATCCGGTGCTTCCTCTAAAGCTTCTTCAATTAATTCCGGCTGCGGACAGGTGCTAAAAATTTCCACCTTATCCCAGGGTTCCCATTCTGTGTTTCGTTTGGTTGCTTTGTTCATGTGTTTTTCTCCTTTCGTCCAGGGTGTTCCCCTTTGGTAGTACACATGTTACCTCTGAAGCCGCACATTATCCAGTAAATTTACTGCTATAAATCTGACAAATATTCCTTCCCGGCATTGTTCAGATTATGCCCTAAAAAATCAAAATCCCTCTGTCATCGTACACGCTTCCCCCAGAGTTTCCTTCATTTCGTATCGCCCGGTCAAGCGCCATCACCGTTGCCACAGCCCCGTCAATCTTCTCCGTGGACTTCTCCTTATCCGGCTTGATATTTCCAGCCGGGTCTGTCCGCACAAAAATATTATCCATCATCCACCGCAGCACCGGATGACCGCCATGGGCCAGCCTCTTCTCCAGCACCAGCTCCATCAGCCTCTTACTCGGCGGTGACATATCCTTGAAGCCCTGTCCGAAGGAAACCACCGTAAGCCCAAGCCCCTCCAGGTTCTGCACCATCTGTACCGCACCCCAGCGGTCAAAAGCAATCTCCCGGATATGGAACTTCTTCCCCAAGTCATCAATGAAATTCTCAATAAACCCATAATGTACCACATTCCCCTCTGTGGTCATCAGGTATCCCTGCTTCTCCCATACATCATACGGCACATGATCCCGCCGAACCCGGAGATTCATATTTTCCTCCGGTATCCAGAAATACGGCAGGATAACATATTTCTCTGCATCATCCCTCGGAGGAAAAACCAGTACAAAAGCCGTGATGTCAATGGAGCTGGACAAATCCAGTCCTCCATAACACTCCCGGCCAATCAGCTCCCGCTCATCTACCGGAAACGCACAGTCATTCCACTTCTCCATCTGCATCCAGCGCGTAGACTGCTTCACCCACTGGTTCAGCCGGAGCTGCCGGAAAATATTTTCCTCTGCCGGATTATCCTTAGCACTCAGATACGCATTTTTTACTTTTTCTATATCAATGGTGTGTCCAAGGGACGGATTGGCTTCATACCACACTTTTTCCGAAGACCAGTCCGCATCATCAGAAGCGCCATAAATCACCGGATAAAAAGATGGATCAATCTTTCTCCCGTGAATGATATCCTCTGCCTTCTGATGCTGCTCAAAACACACCGAATTTCTGTCTGTCCCCGCTGTTGTTATCAGGAAAAACAGCGGCTGTGTCCTGGCATCACCGGAACCTTTCGTCATAACGTCAAACAGTTCCCGGTTGGGCTGTGCGTGCAATTCATCAAAAATTACCGCATGGACGTTTAAACCGTGCTTGGTATAGGCTTCTGCGGAAAGCACCTGGTAGAAGCTATTGGTTGGCTTATACACCAGACGCTTCACGGACATGACTGGCTTGATTCGCTTTTTCAATGCCGGGCACTGATCCACCATATCCACAGCCACGTCAAACACAATAGA
>Ga0137302_10590_pt1 | contig 13939 bp, 11 predicted proteins | sample Ramsor2O_GlcNAcB_FD_97184 | JGI IMG/M metagenome (GOLD analysis project Ga0137302, IMG submission 97184) | Mouse cecal microbial communities from Vienna, Austria - N-Acetylglucosamine amended with D2O_GlcNAcB | ecosystem: Host-associated > Mammals > Digestive system > Large intestine > Cecum... | reverse complement strand
GCTGGCAAAGAGCGAACGGGCGGCAGAACGACTGCTGGAATCCAGCACGAAATATCTGGAGGCAAGGCTGAAACTGAGAGTGAATCGGGAAAAGAGCCGAACGGTCAGTGTGTTCGCAATCCAAAATTTTAAGATCCTTGGTTTTTGTTTTGGGAAGAACGGAACAGGGACCTATATCCGTGTCCATGGAACGTCATGGAAGAAAGCCAAGGAGAAACTGCGCAGGCTTACTTCCCGGAGCAGGTGCGGGAGTATCATCCGAACCATGGAAAAGATAAAAGTCTACATGAGAGGATGGCTGAACTACTATGGGATAGCGGACATGAAGAAAAACATCGAAAGCCTGAATGGATGGTTGTACCGCCGGATACGGATGTGTATCTGGAAACAGTGGAAACTGCCCAAAACCAGAATGAGGAAACTCATAGGACTGGGAGTAGACAGCCATTATGCGGCAACAATAGCCTACGACCGCAAGGGATACTGGTTCAATGCCGGAAACAAGGCGGTCAACTGGGCATTAAGTAAAGAAAGACTGATAAACTGGGGCTTTTATGACTTAGCCGCAGTCTATCAGTCTCTGCACACCAACTATTGAAAGCGCCGTATACGAGAACCGTACGTACGGTGCTGTGAGAGGACGGCGGTTAATCACCGCCTCCTACTCAATTAGAGAGGAAAAAAGAGGCGAAAAAAATCAAATACATGCTGTACCCGTACAAAAAAATACATGCCACGCCAAGGGTGGAGTCTGTCTATACGGTGGGCCATGCCCTGGCCCATGGTGGCCTGCCAAGAAGTACCCAATGGAATATCTAGTACAGAGGGAAAGAATATAAACCATTTGAGGCGTGATAATCGGAGTAAAAATAACTAAAGTTGTATGTGCACTTTTACGAAATTGGCTTTTTGAGGTTATCAAAAGGGGTCTGAAACTGGACTAATAGTGAGGGGTATTTTTTCGGCAGATATTTTGAAAGGGAAAATTGATGGGAGTGTTCAGGGTGGCTTGAAAAGTTTTTGCAATTAATCTTGGCTATCAAAGGGCTGTTTTTTACCATGAGTCGCGGGGGAATCTTTTCTGGAAATGTAATTGGCAAGCATGGTTGTATGCCAAACTTGTGTACCTTAAGAAAATCGTAAGAAGAAATCTGGTTATCAGAAGGCCTATTTTTTACCACTAGTAGTAGAGGGATGTTTTTTTAGAAGGGAATGGTACAGGGATGAGGAACTGGCTCGTCCATGCAATTGTAAAGAAAAACATAAGTCCATCCCCATTGAAATTGCCTATTCATGAGAGGGGAATGTATGAATACAGGGGAGGTTGACCCAACGAAGTTATCTGAAGGATTCGCATGAAGGAAGAAAAGAGCCGCTTCAATACCTGCGTTTCAGAGAAGTTTATATATATTTAAGAAAAAGTTTGGTTATCAGGAGGCCCTTTTTTTACCTCTAAAAGTAGGGGGATATTTTTTGGCAGGCATTTTAAAGGGAAAGACTGCAGAAGAGTTTATGGGAGGTTAATCAAGTTTTTGTAAGTAAGTTGGTTATCAGTAGGCCTATTTTTCGGCTTTTAAATAGTAGAGGGGTATTTTTTGAAAACCCGAAATGGAAGGAGAGAATGGGATATAACCGGTCCATCTCTTAAGTGGGAGACCGGATATATTATAATCCACAAAAGAAAAAATGATTCATACAGGCCTGAATAAAAGGACGGGAGTATGCCGTCCGCCGTACACTGACAACTTCATATCCAGCCAATCCGTTACATTGGCTGTCCGGTCGTGAGGAACGAAAGCGACGTGAGGGGTGCGCGAAGACTGCCTGCAGGACATGGTCCTGTCCATGGATGTGCAATACATCTTAAGGCAAGAGCGGTACACACCTGACTCTCAATCAATCATAAGCAGGGTTGAATCGCCATGGCCCCGGACAGCTGACAATGATACTTCCGTCCAGTCACAGCCCCATTGGCCGGGGACCACGCAATGAGGGCGGCCCCCGGAGGAGGTGAAATTCCTATGATGCCTGTGCGCAGCAGGCAGGCGGACTGACTGCCCTGTCCAGATATCCTTCTGGACAAGCTTCGGGGAGTAGTGTCAAATAGAAGCACAAATAAGAAACAGAGAGAAGGTGAGTTCGATGCCAGATCATGCAGCCGTTCTTCCGGGATGGCTGCATGGATGTGGGATGGAACGAGGCCAGAATGGATGAAGGTGTTACAGATGGGCATTCCCATAACAGCTCCATGAGCGATACGCATGAAGAAATCCGTGAGGTGGAAATAGAGTATTCCCGGAGGATAGATGGAAACAATTGAGTTGCTTCAATACCTGCGATTCAGGGAAGTACAGAAGATACTGGATGAACTGCTGCGCCAAAGGCTGATTGACCCTGTCATGTATGACATGGTCCTTCGGAAGTACCAGAGGATATGTTCCCAACATGTTGTATGAAAATATGAAAATTCGGAGAACTGATACTTGATATGGTGCAGGAAGTGTGGTAATGTGTCTTGTTGAAAACGGAGGAAAGGAGGTACAGCAAGTGGCAGAAGTATTGTGCATCCCAAAGACCATACCAGAGCATACAGGATACGAGATACGAAGCATTCGTGTGTGTGCATACTGCCGTGTGAGCACGGATGACGATGGCCAGTATCACTCCTATGACGCACAGATGGAGTATTATAAGGGGCTAATCCAGAAAAATCCGGCCTGGGAATTCTGCGGGATATATGCGGACGAGGGTATAAGCGGAACCAGCCGATGGGGGAGGGAGGACTTCCGGCGGATGCTGGAGGAATGTGAAAAAGGAAGGATAGACCTCATACTGACCAAATCAATCACCCGGTTTGCCAGGAACACAGTGGACACCTTATCCACGGTCCGCCATCTGAAGGAAATAGGGGTTAGTGTGTATTTCGAGAAGGTACGCCTGAATACCATGACGAAGGAGAGTGAAGGGATACTGACTATATACGGTGCGGTTGCACAGCAAGAGTCCGAGAACATATCCCAAAACGTCCACTGGTCAGCGGTGAACCGGTTCCGGCATGGTACATTCGTGATAAGCAGACGGCCGTATGGCTACGATAAGGATGAAGCAAAGGAGCTGGCTGTCAAGAAGGATGAGGCAGCATGGGTCCGCAGGATGGCCAGCATGTACATGAATGGGATGAGCGGGGTGAGGATAGCCAAATACCTGAATGGAAACCGAGTACCGGCGCCTTATGGCGGGCTCTGGTCTTCCGAGGCAGTCCTTCGGATCCTGTTCAACGAGAAAACAGTGGGTGATTGTCTTCACCAGAAGACCTATTCGACTGGGACGGTGCCGTTCCGGACGGAGAAAAACCATGGGAAGAAGCCACAGTATTTTATAAGGGATGACCATGAGGGTATCCTGAGCAGAGACGAACAAATGAGGTTACAACAGATAAAGGAACATCGTCTTGGAAGACAGGCTAGGATGAACCCGCGTGGATGTGGAGAAGCCTATATCCTAAGCGGGAAGGTGGTATGTGGGGAATGCGGGAGAGTGTTCATCCGTAAGAAGGAGCAGAGACGAAAGGGAGTGTCCATCAAGTGGAGATGCCCGGGCCACCGGTCAGAGGCATGCCAGTGCTTTATCAATGAGATATGGGAAGCGGATATAGAAAGAATGTTTGTAAATACATTCAACACCCTGAAAGAGCACGTGGACGAGATATTGGACCCGGTCATCCGGGGGATGAAGAAGATGCAGGAAACCAATGGATTACATGAGGCATTGGGTACCTTAAATCAAAAGAAACTGGAACTAAAAGAGCAGAGACATATACTCAGGCAGTTAAAAGCAAATGAGTGTATCGACTCTGCTCTTTATTTTGAGGAGAGCCGTAAGATTGAACGAGAGCTAAGCAGATGCAGGTCAGAGGAAAAACAGCTGCACAGTAGAGGTACCCACCAGGATGCCATCACAGGGTTACAGGCCACCCTGCATCAGCTCCAGGGATATGATGGGAAGATGCAGGCGTTCGATGGTGACCAGTTTATCCTCCTGGTCCGGGAAATCTCTGTGGGAAAGGAACGGGAGCTGGGCTTCCATCTGCGGTGCGGACTTAACCTATATGAGCCAGTCCTATGACAGGAGGGATGCTATGTGAACAACTATATCACCTACGGGTACCGTCTGGTTGACGGATACATGAGAATGAATCCAGAGCAGAGTGAGGCTGTACACCTTATCTTTGATGCATATGACGGAGGAGAATCCATCAAAAAGATAGTAAGGATGCTAAAGGACAGGAAGGCACCTACCACCCGTGAAAAACCGTCTTGGACACCAGCCCTTATCCGAAAAATCTTGCGTAACAAGGACTATCTGGGAGTGGAACCGTACCCAAGAATGATTGAAGACGAGCAGTTTAAACGGGTACAGGAACATCTGAAACGCTCCCGGGATTTATGGAACCAGCGTCATCCAACCGGCTCTATCCAGGGAACATCCATGTATACAGGCCGGTTGATATGCAGCAGCTGCAGCGGGGTATATTCCATCTATAAGCAGAGTGGCAAGGAGGACAGGAGAAAGATCCGGTATTGGAAATGCAGGCATTACGACCCGGCCACGAAGGAACCATGTAAGATGCCCATCCTGACAGAGAAGCAGTTGGATGGAATGTTCTTACAAGCACTTATGCGGATGAACACAGAGCCAACTCTGTATCAAGAGGAAACGAGAAAGATACTGACTGGAATCATCAAAGAAAAACAGCGTATGGAATCTGAATTAAATGTGTGCTGGAACCGATGCAATAAAGACGATAAAAGGATGGAGCAACTCTATTTTCAGATTGCTGCCAAGAAATACCAGGAGATCAAACTGACAGACTTGACCCATCAGATAGAGGAATATCTTCGAGAGGTGAATGCTTCCACTCGGGTAGATACAATTGATTCGCTTAAAACAATTGATGCATCCATATTCAAAATCATCAAGAGGGTAGAGGTCCAGCCGGACAGAAGCCTGAAATTTGAGCTGATAAACAATGCGATAGTACTTCAATATCCAGAAATAAAAACAAAAAATAAGAAATCGAAAAACATACGTTACTGCGTCCCCTTCGGATACTGGCTGGATGGACAGGAAGTGCCAATCATCCATGAACAATACGGTCCAATCGTCCAGATGTTATTCCAATCTTATGCGGAGGGGATATCGTTGACCACTCTGGCTAAAGAGCTGGTACATCAGTCCATACCCAACCAGAAAGGAAGGCCAGCATGGAGCCACAGCTGCATCCGAAATATCCTCACCAACCCTGTTTACCTTGGGAATAAGAAATTTCCCGCTCTGGTGACACGGGAACTGTTTACACAAGTACAGACCAGATTGGAAGAAACCGGCCGGAAGAAACGGGAGAGCCGGACTAAGGCGGCAGATGGAAAGTCCAGCTAAGAAATGTCAATAGGTAAAATGAAAAATGTTTAAAAAGTTTTTTCAAGCAGCTGATGTAAAAAAGGGTAACCTTAATAAACCTATTGCCATGGGAGTTTAAAATTTAATTCAAATCTCCATCAGGCAGCGGTGTTCACAGATTCCGGGTGCTCTGCTGCATAACGTTCACGGTGTTCTTCCGGCGTAATGAGCTCAAAAGGCTTATTATCCCGGAGCATAGCGAAATTGATGTTGCAGATTCTGTGCATGACGGCCCCGACAGCAACGCTCTTTTTTTTGCTGGCACATTTACGGGTGTAATAATCGTAAATGACCGGGTTCACGGGCGTTTTTGTTGCTTTATCCACTTTCAGGTTGTTGATGGCGACCATATGCAGGATACGCCTGGCAAGGCTGGAACCCCGCTTGGACATGTGGACCCTGTCTCCATGGAACTTGCCGGAATCGTTTACACCGGGATCCAGCCCAAAGTAAGCATAGAGCTTCTTAGGCGAGGAGAACAGGTCAAAGGATCCCATTTCCGCGATCAGGACGACGGCACTTAAAAAGCCGACACCGTGCAGGGTCTGGATAAAGGAGATGCGGTCATAGTCTGGCGTTCCTTCCAGTTTGCCGACAGCCTGATGCAGTTCTTCCAGTATGCTGTCCAGATGAGCCTGGTATTCCCTGTACATTTTTATGTACAGCCTGATCCGCAGAGCGTTGCTTGGAAGGGCACGTCCGAAAACAGCGGCATCCTTTGCAGCGGTGCATATGGCATCATACCTGGCGAGGGCATACGTTTCCCCAAAGCGCGCCGTGCTGCGGATGGTTTCCACAAGCTCGTCTTTTGGGGCGGCAAGCATGTCCGCTGCAAGGGGGTAAGCTTCCAGAAGCTTTAAGGAAGTCTGCGTTGTGACCTTGCTGAACACATTCAGGTATGCGGGGAAGGACACTTTGAGTTCCGCATGAAGCTTCAATACGATGGAGGATTGCAGGTCCTTGAAAAAATAGTAGTCACGCACGAGATTGCGCAGGTCAATGATTGCGTCATCCGGGACAATGGAAGCCTTAAGGGAGGCATCCAGGCCGACTTTAGCAGCTTTTTTTGAATCAAATTTATCATTATGCAGTTTCCTGACATTCATATTTGTGCTATTCTTAGTAATGATAGGATTAATGACGGCGCAGTCAAAACCCTTATCACGAAGGAAGCACAGGAGTGGGATGTGGTAGATCCCGGTGGATTCAAGGAAGCAGCGGCTTTCAAGAGAATACATCTCCTGGGCTTCCTTTATTTTTGAGATGGCAAGCTCACGGGACTGCGGATCAGAATGAATGATCTTAAAAGGCTTACCGGTGAGGATGCCATAGGGGAGCATGATAGACATCCAGGTGAAGTCTGCGCCGACATCAAACCCGACAGAGAGATAGGGGATGCTTTCAGGCATCTTGAGTACTTTTTGATAGTGCATAGTAATATCCTTTCCGGCAGGCATCCATTTCCAAAGGGTGGATACACAGCCTAGCGGCTTATACAGGTATAGCCTGAGGCTTCCCAACCAGCCAAAACATAAATCACCACCGAATGGATTGACAGACTTTCTAAGAGGTATCGCCAGCCAGAAGGCCGGCTCCCAAGGAGGAAACGTCAATGATCCTGCCTTCAGTGATTATACCTCTATATTTTGTCTGATGCATTAAGGAAACCTCAGACAAGGTAAATATGTCCTATAACTTCTGATGGAGGGGGAACTCCTCCTTCCGTTATATCTATATAGATTTATTAGATTGGACTTTGTAACTATTAACCAGTAGTCGTTCTTGACTACACCATTATTATACTAGGAGGAATTACATGCCAAGGGCGGAACGAATCGTGGAGGTCATTCCGGCAACCTGGAACCCGACAGATGAGTCATCCCGAGAAATTCGGAAGCTGCGGGTAGCGGCATACTGCCGCGTCAGCACGGAGCTGGAACAGCAGCAGTCCAGTTATGACATACAGATTGAGTATTATACCAGGCACATCATGCAGAACCCCAACTGGATATTCGCCGGTGTCTTCGCAGATGATGGACGCAGCGCGACCAATACCTTCCGTAGGGATGATTTTAATCAGCTGATGGACCAGTGTCTGAAGGGGAAGGTGGACATGGTCATTACGAAATCCATCAGCCGGTTTGCCAGGAATACGGTGGACTGCATCTCCTGGGTGAGGAAGCCCAAGGAAAAGAACGTGGCCGTGTACTTCGAGAAGGAAAACCTCAACACCCTGGATGACTCAACCGAAATGATACTGACCATCCTGAGCAGCCAGGCACAGGAGGAAAGCCGTGCCATCAGCACCAACGTCAAGTGGGGGTATGCGAGAAAGTTTGAAAAGGGGGAATCCACAAGACAGAGAAGCTATGGATTCAGGAAGGCGCCAACCGGAGAGATGTGCATCGTGGAGGAGGAAGCCGCTGTTATCCGAAACATGGCCCGGTGGTTTCTGGACGGGGACAGCCTGGAACGAATCAAGCACAGACTGGAGGACGCAGGGATAGAGACCACCACAGGTAAGAAAATATGGAGTACGGGTACCATCTACAACATACTGATCAATGAAAAAATCATGGGAGATGTGCTGTTACAAAAGACGTTCACAGCGGACTACCTGACCAAACGGAGGGTGAAGAACTCAGGCCAGCAGAAGCAGTACTATGTGAAGAACTATCATGAGGCAATCATTCCTAAGACCGTCTATTACAAGATACAGGAGGAGATTGCCAGACGCTCCTCATTAAAAAAGGCCGGGACCAGGAAAGGGAAGACGGCCCAGGGGGTGTACAGTTCTAAATATGCGCTGACCGGAATCATGGTGTGTAATGAATGCGGAGCCCATTACCGCAGGACAACCTGGGCAAAAAATGGGAAGAAGGTAATCGTATGGCGCTGCATCAACCGTCTGGAGCATGGGACGAAGCGGTGCCATGAATCCCCTACGTTAAAAGAGGAGGTCATCCAGGAAGCAATCATGGGAAAGCTGCACAGCCTGTCAATTGACCAGGAGGAAGAAAACTTCTTAAACGGGGTAAAGGAAGATATCCTCCGGGCTGCCAAGGTTGTTGGAGGAGCGTGCACAGAGGAAGAGATTGATAAAACCATAGAGGAACTGCGTGACCAGCTTATGGACTATGTGGGCATGGCGGCCAGGGAACATGGTGGTGAGAACTGGTACAGCGACCGAATGCGAAAGCTGGGATTACAGATAAGCGAACTAAAGAAGAGGAGAGAAAACATACGAGAGCAGGAAAAGATAAGGGACGAGTATGAGTATCTGGACCAGGAAATCAGCCGAATCATAGGTGAAACAGGCGGGGCCTCAGGAGCCGAATTTGATAATATTTTCATACGGCAGATCGTCCGGGAGATACGTGTGATATCGAAAAACAAACTTCAAATCCAGCTAAGGACAGGTATGATGTTGGATGTGAATCTGTAAACGAGAGTAGGATTAGAAGATATACTGTTATCAAATAGAAATCGTTTAACAGGCCTTAGTGGCTGATATTGCTAATAAGTACCCGGAATGATAAAATATAAGGACAACAGTAGGCTATAAAAAATAGTAAATATTCGGCAGCTATAAAATTGCTTTTTCAGCCTAAAAGGCCTATGAAATCAGTAGTTTTGCTATGTGAGAAGTCGTCCTGCAATGGATAAAATGGTGCCCAGGCGAACAAATAAGGTTATGAACAGTAGCATGAAGTAATGAAACGAAATGGGCTGTTTGACATTTCCATGTGCTCATATTAAAATGAAAAAAATAGTTAAGGATTTGTACGCCTTAGGCGGATGAGGTGTACTCGACAAATCGGGATTGATGGAGAACTAACAAAATGAAAATAATAGAAGTGACAGACAGAAATACATCATTGATAGAACAGTTATTAGAGGTGTGGGAAAGTTCTGTAAAGGCAACACATCTTTTTCTATCAGAGAATGAAATAGAGGACATTAAGAAGTATGTACCACAAGCATTAAAAGAAATACCTCATTTAATTATTGTAGAAAATGAAAATCAAGTTCCTATGGGCTTTATGGGAATAGTGGAACAACACCTTGAAATGCTGTTTATCTCTAACGAAGAAAGAGGAAAAGGATTAGGTAAAATATTACTCAAATACGGAATAGAAAAATATTCGATTAACGATTTAGCGGTTAATGAACAGAATCCTCTTGCCAAAGGTTTTTATGAACACATGGATTTCAAGGTTTATAAAAGAACTGCAAATGACGGACAGGGTAATCCATACCCTCTTTTATATATGAGCAGGCAGTGATTTCCAGTTTGTTTGGAAGTTGAGCAAATAGGAATTTGGAGTGTGAAAAGATTGAAAAAAATTTATGAAAAGCGCAAAGAAAAAATAGTGACATTTTTATTGTGTGGAGTGTTACTTATTGCTGTACTCTCAATTCTTGCTTTGCTAAGCGGTGCAGTAATGAAAGTGCTCGGATTTGAATACCATTCAATAGGAAGTATTGTTTTGTTTTTCATTATTGCAACAATTCTCTCTTATCCGCTTGGTTTGATTGCAGGTGCATTTCCAAAAGCATTGCTATCATTGAATAAAGTATCTAAGCAGGCTGCTATATTTCTTTATATATTCTTAGACACATTTGCAACATTTTGGGGCTTAAAGATTACGGACAATTATATGCAGTCTGTCTCTGTGAAGGATATTTCTATTCTTGTTGTATCTTTAATATTTGCTTTATTAGGCATAAGTGATATTGATAAAAAACCTATATAGTAAAGAACGATAACTTCCAGTTTATCGGGCTGATTTGATGGAGTGTGTGAAGAAAAGTCTGTAAATACGGATTTTCTATGATAATAATCAGGCTGAAAGTTCCTTTTGGGCTTTCAGCCCTTGCTTTATATATAACAGCAACTACTGTTGCAGGTCAAGAGCAGGCGAAAAATCCGCCTGTGGAACATACGGTAAATTGGCTTATTCAGGCAGCCGGCCTTCATACATGATGCTTAGTTCTCCATAAACCTGTCCCCGATTCCGGATCGGCATCGACTATTTCTTTGTGGCCTCAAACGTAGACAGGTACAACGCCTTCAAAAGGGCCGTATCGCTTGGAAATACACTTCTCTGGCGGTACAGTTTTCGGTAGGCAGCATTCAGACTCTCAATCGGATTGGTCGTGCTATACCGACATCGTGATAGCACGACCAATATCATTGAGGGGTTGAATTGCCAGTACAGGAAGGTGACGAAAACCAAAAGCGTGTTTCCAAGTTGTTCCAGGCTGTTTGCACAGAGGATGACGAAGGGGCAGACGCAGGAATGGAGGTGAATCGGCTGCCCCTAATTTCAAATTGTGTGTTCATTTTGTTATTCTGCTATACTAATTTTAGTGGCGAATTCCAATAGGTGTTATGGAAAGGCCTATCGACAGGCGATAAGGAGTTACTAATAGTTCTGGCCCTTTTCGGTTTTACCTGACAAGAGACAGATTGACATAATTGCTAATAATGTGATAAAATAGAAGCAAAGAAACCAAGAAAAAGGTATAAATCGGAAAATACAGAATATCATAGAAAGGAGGAGTGAATCAAATGGCAATTACAGCAAGGAGTGAGTCGGTCATGGAACATAAAATCATTAGTATATCCTCAAAGCGGCAGATTACGATACCACAGAAATATTTTGAAGTGCTTGGATTTGATGGGGAAGCGGAATGCATTCTGCAAAATGGAGGCATTTTTCTTCGGCCCGTCCGTATGGATGGCAATGAATTTGCAGAACAGATTCTTGCGGATTTGATTGAGGAGGGATATTCGGGAACAGAGCTCCTGGCAAGGTTTAAAGCGCAGAGCAGAAAGATTCGGCCTGCTGTGGAACATTTAATCGAAGAAGCAGACCGCATTGCAGAGCAGGGTAGAGCCATTCCGATGGAGAATCTTTTTGGTGCGGAGGGCGAATAGATGTATGAATTACGATATACCAGTGCCGCTCAAAGATATTTTAAGAAGATTAAAGAAAAGGGGCTGAAAAAGGCGTTTCAGGAAGCGCTTTGCAGCATAGCAGAAAATCCCTTTTGTGGGTCTGCAAAGGTGGGAGATTTAACCGGTATTTATGGATATGATGTTTATTATAACCGGACCAATTATGACATAGCGTATCGCATCTATGAAGAAGATGATAAGCTAGTGGTTGTATTATTGGCCGGTACGCGAGAGAATTTTTATGAAGAGCTTAAGCGGTATATGAAGTAGGGGTGATAGAAGTGTCATTCTCTGTTAAGTAAGCTTTTTCTATTGTAATGGCATTGGGTTACAGTGGTTTAAATGCTGTCTGGCTGGAGATATGATGGAGGAAACTATAAGATGCCTTGGCCTTGGAAGATGATTCTCCCGGGGCTTTTTGTATTTCTCAGAAAAAGATGTTGGGTAAATAGGTTGAGGAGTGTTTCAGCGGAGTACTTTTTAAAGAGACTTAAAGAAAAGGGGCTGAAAAAAACATTTTAGGAAGCATATTACAGCATAACGGAAGCTCCGTTTTGTGGGGCTGCGATTAGAGCTGGTTAGGGAACGGAAAGCCAACCAGCCATGGATTATGAGATACAGGGACGCGTAGTGAATCTATGTTTTCCGCCAGCAATGTCAAAAAGAGAATGTATAACTGGAAATAATGTCGATTAGAATAAGCATTTGTCTCAATAAAGAAATAGATAATGCGTAAAAATAATGATATAATAAAACCCACATAACGATTATTCCATATCCAAGAGAAGAGAGGTGAGCGGCAATGAATAAAACATATATCATGCTAAAAGACGTCCCTGTATTGGAGATAGAAGATTACAGATGTAAGATCCTGAACTATGAGTTACTTCCCATCTCGCTGCGTTATCCGGATGTAAACTACGACGATGTCATGCACGGCTGGACTGAGAACCGTACCATGAACATAGGCAGAACCAATGCTAAAAAGCTGTTGGCCGGTTTTCGTATCAGCCAAAGTAATCCTTATATGATAGCCAGATTATTTCATTTTGCTTCCCTTTCTGATTGTTACTGGATGAAAGACGCCGAAGAAACTTTTACATGGGAACAGGTAAGCCTGTTTGAAAATCCATGGGAGAAAGCAGTCATATCAACAGCTCTTCTTGGTACCAACCAGACGTTCCACACACTTGTACAGAAGATTCATACACCGGAGTTTACTGCTCAGGGGATGGCGGCCAAAGCCTGGATAAGGGAGGCGGACGGACTCTATCTGTATAAAGTCGGAAAAAAGGAATTGCCGGCCAGCGGGATACTGGATGCGCTTCATATTCCCCACGTAAGCTATATCGAGGCTGAAAACAGCAGTTTGGAGAAGATAGCAGACCGGAATCATATAGATAAAATATATAAAAGCGGAGAAAAAATAGTAAAATGCCGTATTATATCCTCCGAAGAAACCGCTCTTGTTCCATGGGAAGATTTTCAGGTATATTGCAGTTACCACGATAAAAATGAATATGATATGGTAAAGGAGATGGATGCAGCCAATTATTATAAAATGCAGATAGCAGATTATATACTTGGAAATGAAGACCGCCATGGAGCCAATTTTGGATTTTACATGGATAACAGGAGCGGAAAGCTTCAGGGCTTATATCCACTGATGGACCATGACCATGCTTTTTCAGAAGACGAGGATATTCCGTCCCAGACTTCAGAACAAGATGAGACATTACAGCAGGCAGCGTATAAGGCAATGAACCATGCGGAGGTATCATTTGACAATGTATTGGCCATGAAAAAACCAGAAGATTTAGGTGACACGCAGTGGAAGGCGGTACTTGGGCGATGCAGGGAACTGCATCAGAGGATGGGGATGGAAGAGCAGGAAATGATTGAGCTTCATTAGAAGCTTGCAGATGTTCCGGAGGCGTTTGATATTTCGCATATCTTTGTCCGGGAGGCAGAGAGGCTGGACGAGGCTATGGCGTCTACGACGCAGGGAATTGATACTTTAAGTATGTAGGTAATGATGTCCCTCAAATGATGAAGCATATAGTATCTTGGATTAATTTGGTTAAGAATTATATTATCCATACAATAGGGAATATGCGGATGGTGTTAGCTATTCGCATGGTTGAGATGCAGGGCTTCTTTAATTACCGCACAAGGCCGCCATACGTCCTCACAGTCACAACCTGCCACGGTATGAACTTCCCGCTGGCCTGAAGGGCGCGTTTTGTGGTGTTTTCAATACCGTCGCAGCATGGAACCTTCATGCGGATAATGGTGATATCCCTGATATTATTGAGGCGGATGATTTTCGTCAGCTTTTCAGAGTAATCCACTTTATCCAGCTTTGGACATCCTATCATAGTGATATGGCCGGCTATAAAGTCATTGTGAAAATTTCTGTAGACAAAGGCAGTACATTCAGCAGCTATCAAAAGGCGGGCTTTCCTAAAGTAGGGGGCCTAGACAGGAGCCAGCTTAATCTGTACAGGTCATACG
>Ga0137302_10587_pt1 | contig 14017 bp, 11 predicted proteins | sample Ramsor2O_GlcNAcB_FD_97184 | JGI IMG/M metagenome (GOLD analysis project Ga0137302, IMG submission 97184) | Mouse cecal microbial communities from Vienna, Austria - N-Acetylglucosamine amended with D2O_GlcNAcB | ecosystem: Host-associated > Mammals > Digestive system > Large intestine > Cecum... | reverse complement strand
GAGCCTGTACGGTGAATCCTACGGCCTCTCCTTCACCAGCACCTTGGGAAAGGGTACTGAGGTTACTGTCCGGATTCCGGCCAGACATATCACGTCTGACTGATTCCTTTCACATCCCAGCAATACGATTCATAGGCCGCCGCCAGGTTCATGGAGGCGGTTTCTTTTGCCGCCTTTTTCTCCAGATAGGCTGCCTGGCCCTCCAGGTATTCCGTGCTTGTCAGCAGTCCGGCCTGCTGCTTTCTCTGGAGTCCTTCGTAGGTCAGCCGGGCGCTCTGGAAGGCAGTGAGGGCCGCCTCATAGGCTGTTTTACTGGCCTGAAGGTTCTGGCAGGAAGCCAAAAACGCTGCCTCCTTTGTCCCCTCCGCCTCATCCGCCAGCCTGAACCTGATATTGATTTCAGTGGTACTGCTGGCCGGGGTGTGGCGGGCATTCTGCACATTCTTGTCATTTCCCATGGCTCTGTTCTTATCGCTTTCATAATCAACGGCTTCAATGGCTGCCATATCCGGCTCCGGTATGGCTCCTATCACCACCTGGCTGCTGTCCTCAATCCCCAGCATGGTAAGCAGCTGACGGCGCAGCTCCCCGGCCTGGAGCCTGAGGGACTCCAGGGAATTTCCGGCAGTGTCCAGGCTTTTTTTTGCTTCCTTCAGCTGGGCCTGGGTGGCGGTACCGGCTGCCTGCTTTCTCACCATGGCCTCAAAGGCTGCCTGTAAGGACTCAACCCGCTTTTCCTGGTATTCCACATTCTGTACCATCTGGTTGTAGGAATTCATCAGGGTCTGGGCTGTCATGGTAAAGGTGTCCGCGTACTTTTCCAGGCTGCGGGTGCTCTTTTCGCTGGTCATGGTGTCCAGCTGGCTGTATATGCGGCTGGCCGAGGATTTTAACATGGCTGCATTGGAGGAATAGATCCCGGCTGTCTGGCTGTCCTCACCGCCCATTTCCTCCGCCTTATCCTCCATGTTGTCCTGCTCCCGCTTAAGGGTATCCCATATTTCCTGGTAGGCGTTTATATTGTTTTCGTAGTCCTCTATGCTCTCTTTTAAAGACAGATTTCCCTGTTTCAGCAGTTCCCTCAGATTGCCGTATTCAATGATTGTGGTACCCGTTGTGTTCCCTGTGGTTGCCGGGGATATGTCCTGAGACGCATCCGGGACAGCGGCCTGGGATGCATAGGAAGTCCGGACGCCGGTTCCCGACAGGCACAGTACCATTGTCAAAAGGACCATGACAGTCCTTTTTCTGTTCTCACGCCTTCTGCTGCTTCCCTTTACATGACTGCGGTTTTTCATTGTCTCACCTCTGTTCCATCCTGCCTTTTTCCTGCACTTTAAATATTTCTCCGCTATTTCCAAATCTCTCCCATCCTATGACACGGATGCCAGTCCGTCCACCGACCATTGGTATTCCAGCTGTGCCCTGAGAAGAGCCAGCCTCTGTGTACGCACATTGACCTGGGCTGTTGCGAAGGAGGACTGCTGTGTTATATAATTGTTTCTTGTCATGGTCCCGGCCGTCATCTTCCGCTCTGCCGTCTCCATGGCTGCCGCCTCAATTTCATATGCATTAAGAGCCTGCTCGTAGTCGGATTTAGATATCATCATGCTCTCGTAGGCATTCTTTATGCTGGAGGCAGCTGTCTCCTTCTGGCTCTTTAAGCTCTGTTCCAGACTTGACTTATTGGTGCCGCTTTTTGCATTGGCTATTTTCTTTTCAAGTATTTTAAGGCTGTAATTATTTTCCACTCCCCTGGATACATCCTCATCCAGATTGATGGCTGCCATTCCCTCCAGGTCCGGCTCCGGCACATCTCCTATATCCACCTGCGCCCCATAGGTCCATCCCAGCATAAGGCAGAGATTTTCTTTTGTCTGCCCCAGACTGCTCCGGGCCGACAGCAGGGATGCATCCGCCGATATGACGGCCTCCCGGGCTGACAGCACCTGGGCCTGGGTGGACATACCGGCGCTCAGACGGGTAAGGGTCTGGTCATAGGACGACTGGGCCTGTATCTTATTCTGCTCCAGGCTTTCCAGGCTGTATGTCTGGCTCCAGCAGCTTATCATCAGCTCCTGGGCCTCCTTTACCAGACCCGCCTCTGTCTTGTCATATTCCAGCTTCTTGACGTCCCCGTCCTCCACATTTTCGTCTCCCTGTTCCCGCAGGTTATCAGCCTGAATCTGGCTGCTCAAATAGGAGGACAGGCGGCTGGCATAATCTGAATCCGACGAATCAGGATATTCCAGGCTTCCGTATATATCATCGGCAGCATCATAGTAATCATCCGCAATATCGTCCGCGTCCTTCCCCCGGAAATCCTCATACTCCAGCTGGTTTTGAATCACCGTGTTATTGTATACATGAATCAGGTCCGCTATCTCCGTAAAATCCAGCTGATTATCCCTGAGGGAAGCCCACTGCTCTGCGGTATAGGCAAACTCCGGTGTACCCGCCCACGCCGGCGCCGGCATGGCGCCAAGGCACAGTGCCGCGGCCAGGCATCCGGCCCCTATTTTTCCGTATCTCATATGATTGTCACCTCCTCTTTAAATATCCAGCACAACCCGTTTCTTATCGCCGTTCATCAGCGCATAGTAGATTGGCAGAATGAACAGGGCCACCGCCACGCCCACGCTGAGTCCTCCGATGTTAACAATAGCCAGACCCTGGGTGGTGGAACCACTGTCCCCTATGGCCAGGGCCATGGGAATCATGGAAAGGATGGTGGTAAGGCTGGTCATCATAATGGGCCTTAAACGTGTGGCGCCCGCCTCGATCAGGGATGTCTTTAGATCCATGGTCATGCGGTATTGGTTCACTGTATCCACATAGAGGATACCGTTGTTCACAACCGTTCCGACCAGAATCAGGAATCCCAGTATGGACGTCATGCTGATGCTGACTCCCGTAATCTGCAAAAGGCCGAAGGAGCCTATGAGGCTGAATGGTATGGTGGTCATTACCATAAAGGAAAACTTCGGTGACTCAAACTGCGCTGACAGTACCACGAAAACCAGGAATACAGCGATGGCAATGGCCTGGTACAAGGCTGCAAATTCCTCCTGCATCATACGGTTCATGGAGTTGACGCCCTTCTTGATGGTGGCGCTTAAGTTGGGGCTTATGACCTCGCTGTCTATGGCGGACTGGACATTTCCCCCGGTATAATCTGCCGTAATGGTTATCTCATACGCCTTATCCGTCTTGGAAATGGATGCCGGGCTGTCCTTATAATAGATTTCCGCCACATCCGTCAGGGCCACATAGCCTCCGGAGGGCTTGGAGAGTATAATATCCTTCATCTGGCTGACGGTCCGGTACTCATCCTCCGGATATTCGGCCATCACGCTGACCTCTCTTCCGTCCACGTCCAGGGTGGTCACCTCTTCGCCGTCCATCATCTGTTTTACTTGGGAACCAATCTGGGATGCCGTAAGCCCCTCTGCGGCCGCCAGTACCGGATCCACCTTCACAGTCACCACGGGAGCCGTATTTTCTATGCTGGAATGGACGTTCATCACATCGTCCCTGGCCGTCATCTCGGCAACAATCCTGCTGCTGACTTCCTGGAGCTCATCGTAATCCGTACCGTTAAGGATGACTTCATATCCCCGGCTCCTGTTCATGAAGCTCATGGATGAGGACGCCTCCACTGTCACCGTACAGTTATCCAGGTCCGCCATCTCCGTTTCCCACTGCTCCACTATCTCATCGGTGCTCATATCCCTGTCATCCCTCAGATAGGCTGTTATGGTACCGCTGTCATTGTTATAGCGCAGCATGTATGATTCCACATCCGGATGACCTTTGACAAGCTCCTCTGCCTGGGTCAGCATGGCGTCGGCATTTTCCGACAGCAGTCCCGGCCTTGTTTCGATGGAAACGCTGACTGTTCCCGTATCGTCCGCGGTCATAAGCTCAGTCTCCATCCCGCTGGCCAGAAAATAGGTTGCAATCATGATGATTACTGATGCAATCATGATGATGGCCTTGTGTTTTAAAAGTCCGGGCATGATGCGGCGGTATCCGTTCTGTATCCGCTCCATGGGCCGCGACATGGGCGCCTGCATCCTCTCCTGGGGCTTATAGGCCATATAGGTAAGGGGAACAATGGTAATGGCTGACAGGAAGGAGGCGCACATACAGAATACGATAACGTATCCCATGGAGCCGAACATCTGTCCCGACATGCCCTGCAGAAATACCAGCGGCAGGAAAACCACACAGGTGGTCACAGTGGATCCCAGAATGGACTGGAGCACAATGTTGGTTCCGGACAGGGAAGCCTTGGCATACCCCAGCAGGCCCTTGTCCTCCTCTGTCTCTATGGCCCTGAAACAGCTCTCCAGCACCACAATGGAGTTATCCACCATCATGCCTACTCCCAGCACCAGACCGCTCATGGTAATGATATTCAGGGAGAAACCGGCGCTGGTCATCAGAATCAGCGACACCAGTATGGAGGTGGGTATGGAGCTTCCTACAATCAGGGACGCCTTATAATCTCCAAAGAAAATGAATATGATAATCATGGAAATCACGGCTGCCAGCACCAGGGTAAGGGCCACGTCCTTAAGGGAACTGAGAATGCTGTCCGCGCTGTCCCTGACAATCCTGATATTCAGGTTCTCATCATCCGCCTCCAGGCTCTCAATAACCTCCTGAACCTCGGATGACACATCCATGGCAGTGCTGCTCTGCTGCTTGGTGATGGAAATGGAAATAGTATCCTCTCCGTTGTAGCGTGAAATGCCTCCCCGGCTCTCCTCTGCCTCATATACCCTGGCAATGTCCTCCAGATATACAATCTTTCCGCTGGAGGTGGTGATGGGGACTTCCTTCAGGGCTTCTATGGTCTCATGCTCCAGGGACGTTGACACGGAAAGCTCCAGCTTTCCGGATACCGCATCGCCGGATGGGTAGGAAAGATTGGCCGTGCTCATGGCCGTGGACACGTCGCTCATGGTCACCTGATACTGGGCCATCTCATCGGATTGAAGCTCGATTTTATAGTATTCTGACTTTCCGCCCATGGCCTCCACCTCCGCCACGGAAGAAATCTGTTCCAGCAGGGGTACCACGGTCTGGTCCACATAATCGTACAAATCCTCCTGGGAGGGGTTTGATATGGAAAGCATCATGGTGGTTCCCGCATTGTTATTCATCTCCATGACAGAGGTTTCCGCATCGTCAGGGAGCTGGCGGCTCAGCGCATCCAGACTCTGGGATAAATCATTATAAGCGTCGTCCATATCGGTGCCGTAATCATATTCCAGCATAATCATGGCCCTGTTCTCACTGGAAGTGGAGCTCATGCTTTTCACTCCCTCTATGGTTCCCACCTGGTCTTCTATGGGCTGGGTCACCAGTTCATCTATGTCCTCGGGACCAGCACCGGAATAAGATGCCATGATAATCAGCATTGGCTGGTCCGTGTCCGGCATCTGTTCCAGCGTGGCATTAAATACGGAAGAAATACCGAATACCAAAAGGCAAAGCAACGCCATAACCGTCGCCACCGGACGTTTTAATACAAACCTTGTCAATCCCATGGGTTATGCCTCCTGTTCTGCCTGTGATTTTGCATTTTTGCTGTGTTCCCCGCCGGATGCTGCTGTTTCTTCGGACTGTGCCTCATCCCTTAACCGTATTTTCGCCCCCTCATACAGGTTGGAGCTCCATGTGCTCACCACCATGTCATCGGCTGACAGGCCGGAAAGAATCTGGGCATGTTCCTCATCCTCCAGTCCTACTTCCACCTGGGCCGTGGATGCGGTGCCGTCCTGATACAGATAAACATAGGCATTGCCGCCGCTATAATAGATTGCATCAACGGGAACCACCATTGTCTCCAATGCCCGTTCCGTCACAAGGTTTAATTTTACCGTGCTTCCGGGAGCAATCTCCTGTGTGTCTTCAATCTGGGCCTTTACCTTGAACAGCCCTGTATCCGTGTCAACCATGGAGTTGATTTCGCTGATATATGCTTTATATGTAGTTCCGTTCTTCTGGATTTCCAGCTCGTCGCCCACATTGGCATTCTGCATCATGCGCTGGGTCACATAAAAGGAGACTACGTTCTCACCCTCACCGGCAATCACACACAAATCCTGGGACTGGCTCACCCTGTCATACACCTCCACGTCAAAGCTTTCAATCTTTCCATTAATAGGGGCGGTGATGGAGCTGTACTGCACCTGCCTTTCATAAGCCAGTTTAGCGGACTCATACTGGAGCTGCGCGGATTTCACCGCATTGACATACTGCTCGTATTCCTGCTCGGACAAATCGCCGCCGCTGTAAAGAATCTGCATTCTTCTCAGGTTGCTCTGGGCCTCTGAAAGGGATACGGATGCAGAATCCATGGAGTTCTTTGCAGTCTCCACCTGCTCTGTATCAATCTCAAGCAGGACCTGCCCCTGTGTCACCATATCCCCTGCCTTCACATATACCGCCGTGACGTCCCCTGCTGCCTTTGCATAGATATGAACCACATCGGAAGGCTCCACTGTGCCTGTAAGCCCTGTGGTAAGGATGATATCGCCGGTTGACGGCCGTTCTGCCTTCACCACCGTGACAGAAGCCTCCTGTCCCACAGGCATACCGCCCTTTGATTTTTTTCCGCCCTTCGCCATAATCATTGCCACGGCCAGTATGACGATTATTCCGGCGGCAATGCCAATCTTTATTTTCCTGCTCTTGCTCATATCCAATCTCCTTTGCTGGTTTACTCAACTGATTCCTAATATTAAAGGTTGAAGATTAATTCAACATTAACAAAACCAGCCTGAAAGTCATTAATTTCGCGTTGTTCTGTGAATTTTTTGTGACTTTACTGTGCGCCGGATACAATGACATAAAATGACCGAAAACAGCACGGAATCAGGCGGACCCGATCACATATATTGTTGATAACAGCAGCCGCATTCACACCTCCCGGATATTGATAGCCATTAAGTATAGCTAAATCTGCCACAGATAAAGCTGGCATGTCATTCACCTCCTCTCATTTTTGATACTAAAGCTATACATAAACAGACATTTACGGTATAAATATGGCATAAACCCATAAGAATGATTCGTTTATATTTACTTTATAAAAGAGTGTTATATATGTATAATGAAATGTAGTAGTAAAGGGAGGTAAAGGAACATGTTTCAGATACTGGTTGCGGAAGATGACAAGAATACCCGAAGGCTGATGGAAGCTGTACTGAAGGAACACGGCTACCATCCCATCCTGGCATGCGACGGACTGGAAGCCTTGAAATTATTAGATACCCACCATGTGGACCTGGTTATCCTGGACATCATGATGCCAGGCATGGATGGCTACGAGCTCACCAGACAGCTGAGGGCAACAGATTACACCCTGCCTATTCTCATGGTCACTGCCAAGCAGCTGCCGGAGGACAAACGGAAGGGGTTCATTGTTGGAACAGACGATTATATGACAAAGCCTGTGGATGAGGAGGAAATGATTCTGCGCATCCGGGCATTGCTGCGCAGGGCTCAGATTGTGAACGAACGGCGCATCACCATCGGTGATGTGTGCCTGGACTACGACTCCCTGACCGTAAGCCGCGGGAATGAAAGCCAGACTCTCCCCCGCAAGGAATTCTATCTTCTGTATAAGCTCCTGTCCTATCCCGGCAAGATCTTCACCCGCATCCAGCTCATGGATGAGATATGGGGCATGGAATCCCAGTCGGACGACAATACCATCAATGTACACATTAACCGGCTCCGGAAGCGTTTTGAGGATTACCCTGAGTTTACCATCGAAACCATACGCGGTCTGGGCTACAAGGCGGTGAAAAATCTATGAGACGCAGGACAAACCATAAACCGCTGGGAACCATGACCCTCATACTGACCGCAGGCATCTTCTTAATCATGCTCACGGTCATGACCCTGCAGGGATTTTTGATGTACCTTTACTGGAGGATTTTCTACCAGGCCAATATCCCCATTCCCCAGTTCTGGCGCCCCATTCCCCTGCTGGCCGTGCTCAGCGCCGTGGTTGGGGCCGGCCTTACCCTGCTCCTAAGCCGCATTCCTCTCAAACCCATACGGGATCTGATTGAAGCCATCAACCAGCTGGCGGACGGCAACTTCAAGGTGCGCATCCACCTGGATCTGAACCGTGAATTTGAACGTCTCTCCGAAAGCTTTAACCGCATGGCCCAGGAACTGGAGAACACGGAGCTGCTGCGCTCTGACTTCATCAATAATTTTTCCCATGAATTCAAGACTCCCATCGTATCCCTGAGAGGCTTTGCCAAGATATTAAAAAACGACGGCCTCACAAAGGAGGAACGGGACGAATATCTGGACATTATCATAAGTGAATCCAACCGCCTGTCCCAGCTCTCCACCAATGTGCTGAACCTGTCCAAGATAGAAAAAATGAGCATACTGTCCGATATGGAGTCCTTTGACCTGTCGGAAGAAGTACGCCAGTCCGTCCTGCTGCTGGAATCAAAATGGCAGAAAAAGCAACTGGAACTGTTTATTGATTTGGACGAACTGGAATACCGCGGAAATAAGGCCCTCCTAAACCAGGTATGGATCAATCTGATTGACAACGCCATCAAATTCTCTCCTCAGAACGGAAAGATAAAGCTGAAGCTGCATAAGAAGAAGGACCAGGTGGTATTCCAGATTCTGGACAATGGATGCGGCATGGATGAGGAGACGAAAAACCACATATTTGACCGTTTCTACCAGGGAGACAGTTCCCATACCGCAGAGGGAAACGGCATCGGCCTCACGGTGGTGGAAAAAATCGTGCACCTGCACAAAGGGCAAATCCGGGTCATCAGCGAGGCAGGTATCGGCACCACCTTTACAATAAACCTCCCCATTATCCCGCCTCCTTCTGCCCTGTAAACATTTTGAGGATTTCCCCGGTAAATTTACTTTGACATACCGTGTTTTTTCTGATATGATGACTGTACTTTATAAAAAGGAGGGCGTTTGATGTATTTTTCCATTCGTTTAAGATAAGCAGCAAGTAAATAAAACCTGATATGGTTTTTTTGTTATGCCTGTTTTACGGATGAGATGCAGATACGCCTGATATAGCTTCATGTAATATATGAATTGCCCGCCGCTGACCCCGGGGACAGTTTGATTTCTACATACAGGCAAGGCAGATAGAACCGTAATGGCTTTATCTGCCTTTTATGCTGTGTTTATGTTGTATGCTGCCAAACAGGGTTTGGGAGAAACCAGGCAGAACAGGACAGCCCTGTCAGGTCTGACACAGAATATGGAAAGGATCGTATAATATGAATGATTATTCAAAATGGAAACAGAAATTTCTGACCATTGCAGCCGGCCAGACTGTGTCCCTGATCGGAAGCTCCGCTGTCCAGTTTTCCCTGATTTGGTGGCTGGCCAGCGAGACCGGTTCTCCTATGATGATGGCATTATCCGGCCTGGTGGCATTTCTGCCCCAAATCTTCTTAGGCCCCTTTGCCGGGGTACTCCCTGAGAAGTACTTTGCGGGAATCATCCGTCCATACAGTGCCGCAAAGCAGGCAGAGTTAAGGCTAACACCGCAATCAACAAGGCTGCCCCGCCGGATATCAGAAACCAGTTCTCGATTCCCAGCGGACCGGCCAGAGCTCCTGACAGCACCAGTCCCAGGGGCATTGCCACCATGCTGATGCTGCTGGACAATGACAGCGCCCTGCCCAGGTATTCTCCCTGAATTTTAATCTGATAAATAGATGTCTGTACCCCAAAATAAAAGGGGACAGAGACTCCCATGAAAAATGACAGGAATACAAAGACATAAAAACCGTCTGGAGGCAGCAGACCGGTTACCAGGGTCCCGGCTCCATATATGCCTATGGACCCGGCGATTGCCTTTATCTTGTCTATCCGTCCTCCCCATATCCCCAGGGAAACAGAGCCAACCAGGGTACCCACTGCAAAAACAGTCTCCACCAGCCCCGATTCCCTGACGCCGCCGTTAAAGTAGGACATGGTAATCAGCGGATACAGGGTTCCTATGGAGAAATATATGACTGCATACAATGCGCCAATCACCAGAAGCTCCCGCATTCCGGGCACACTGCGCATGACGCCATACCCCTCCTTAACCTCCCCCAGGAGATTTGTTTTGTCCTTATCTTCCCTGGAAATCGCTGGTATATCCACTGCTGTCAGGGTTGCCACTGCAAAAAACGCTCCTAACACATCCAGCATCAGGATGGCTTTCAGCGGAAACACGCTGTACAATACAGCCGCAATGGCAGGACTGGCTATCATGGACGCAGATTCAAAGCTCTGCGAATACCCGGCGTATTTTGTCAGCTGGTCCTTTGGTATGATGGACGGCATGATGGCCTGAAGGGACGGGGCGTAAAATGCATTGCCAATGCTTCGGATAAATAATACAATGAAAATCATCCAAATCGGAATGTCTCCCCAGTTTCCCGAAACAGCCAGCGCCACACAGGCTGAGGACATCACCAGGTCCGAACATATCATGATTTTCTTCCTGTCATGCCGATCAATCAGTACGCCGATGAACATTCCAAGCACTGCCTGGGGCAGGAACCCCGCCAGCGTTGCAAAGGAAAGGACTGCCGCTGACTTTGTTCTTCCGGTTATATACCATATGATTGCCATTTGTACGATGGAGCTGGTCAGGGTTGATATTCCCTGGCCGGTCCAAATTGTAAAAAACTTTTTTCTCCATCCCGCAAACTGCTGTTCCATGGATGTTCCGCTGCCTCCTCTTCCACTCTTTCATTGTCACTTTTCAGCTGTCACCTTTTCGCTGTCACATATCTATTCGCTGTCACATATCTATTCTCCGCCACACATCATCCGGCCGCCGGAATTTATATCCCCTCCCGCTCAAACATCTCCTTCAGCCTGAGCGCGTCCTCCAGCGTATTCTTCCAGCCATCCCGTTTCATATCCACACGTCCCTCCGCCGATACCAGGACCTCTTCCTCCTCCAGAAGCATTCTCTGCAGGTCCGGGTGTTCAAAGGACGCTGCGCCGGTCAGATATCCCTGGCTGTTGACTACGCGGTGGGCCGGAACTTCTCCGGCCAGACCGCGGTTCAGCGCATATCCCACCTGTCTTGCGTTTTTCGGTTTTCCGCAGAGCAGGGCAATTTGACCATAGGTGGCCACCTTTCCTTCCGGCACCGCCCTCACTGTAATCCCCACCCTTTTATAAAAATCCATCTTTCTCCTCCTCCGGCAACAGACATTCTCACTTCCACCAGCTCCTTCAAAACAAGCTAAAAAAGCCTGCCAACGGACTCCCCATTATAAAAACATACCAACATTGTACCATGGTACGCATCATTTTAACAGACCGAATAAAAACCAAAGAAAGCAGAATAAAAATCAAAGAAAACCCGCAGGACAAATCCCTATAACACAAGGACCGCCTCTGCGGGCTTTCTTACTATATATCGCACATTCATTTGCCCGGGGAACAGACAGGCGTCAGCCGGTCCCTTTTACTTCCCCTGTCCATAATAAGCATTTGGCCCATGCTTGCGCATGAAATGCTTATCCTGCATACACTGGGGAGCCGGTCCTGCCTGGGGATTGATGAGTTCTGTCATGAAATTCATTCTGGCAATCTCCTCCAGCACAACGGCATTATGGACAGCCTCAGCCGCGTCCCTGCCCCATGTAAAGGGGCCATGGTTTTTACACAGCACAGCCGGAATGTAAACAGGGTTTTTCCCCTGGAAGGTCTCAATGATGACCTTTCCCGTATTTTTCTCGTAGCCTTCCTCAATTTCCTCTGCCGTCAGGTTCCTGGCGCAGGGAATCCCACCGTAAAAATAGTCCGCATGGGTGGTGCCGTAGCAGGGAAGATCCCTGCCCGCCTGTGCCCAGGCCGTTGCGTGTGGGGAATGGGTATGGACAATACCGCCAATCTCCTTAAACCCATTGTACAGCTCCACATGGGTGGCGGTGTCAGAGGAAGGGTTCATCTCCCCCTCCACCTTATTGCCCTCCAGATCCATAACCACCATATCAGATGGCTTTAACACATCGTAATCCACCCCGCTGGGCTTTATGACAAACAGTCCCTTTTCCCGGTCAATGCCGCTGACATTTCCCCAGGTGTAGGTGATAAGGCCCCTGCGGGGCAGCTCCATATTGGCTTCATATACCTTTTGCTTCAGTTCTTCTAACATAGTCTGTATACGCTCCCGTTCCTGTTAATCCTTCTATACTCCACAGCCTGGCCGCTCAATCCTTCATATGCTCCACAGCAGCCTTCTCAATGGCAAGGCCCTCCGCATACCGCTTCATGAATGCCTCGAATCCTTCCACATCCTCCTTCACAGGCTCCATTCTGGTTCCCTTGTCCCCGGCAAAAACCTTGTGGGCCAGGTAAGCGTCCAGGGTCTCGCCTTCTCCCCTGCACCGCATGTAAGAGGCCAGCAGCGCAATGCCCCAGGCGCCGCCTTCCCCGGCTGTCTCCATGACAGACACCGGCGCGTTCATGGCTCCTGCCAGGATTCTCTGGCCCACGCCCTTTGTCTTAAAGAGTCCGCCGTGGCCCAGAATGCTGTCCACCTTCACATGCTCCTTCTTAAGCAGGATATCCATACCTGTCTTAAGAGCGCCCAGGGAGGTGTACAGGTGTACTCTCATGAAATTCGCCAGGTTAAACCGGCTGTCCGGTGTGCGCACAAACAGGGGACGGCCTTCCTCAAAGTGGGTGATGTGCTCCCCTGAGAAATAGTTGTACGCCAGCAGGCCGCCGCAGTCGGAATCTCCCTCCAGAGCCTTGCTGTAAAGGGTTCCAAAGAGCTGGTTCATGTCCGCCTTCATGCCCATGGCCTCTGAGAACTCCTTAAACAGGTTCACCCATGCGTTCAGGTCCGATGTGCAGTTATTGCAGTGCACCATGGCTACCATATCGCCTGCCGGCGTGGTCACCAGGTCAATCTCCGGATATACGTGTTCCAGCTCCTTCTCCAGCACCACCATGGCAAACACGCTGGTGCCGGCAGACACATTGCCGGTGCGTACAGCCACGCTGTTGGTGGCCGCCATGCCGGTGCCCGCGTCGCCCTCAGGCGGACACATGGGAATGCCTGCTTTCAGGTTTCCGGACGCGTCAAGAAGCTTTGCGCCTTCTTCCGTCAGGACGCCTGCGTCCTCTCCCGCCACCAGGGCCTTCGGCAGGATGTCCCGCAGCTTCCACGGGAAATTCTCCCCTGCCACCAGTTGGTCAAACTGCTCCACACGCTTCTGGTCAAAATCCCTGGCATGGATATCCACCGGGAACATGCCCGCCACATCACCGATACCCAGAACACGTCTGCCTGTCAGCTTCCAGTGCACATATCCCTCCAGCGTAATGAGGTAGTCGATATCCTTCACATGCTCTTCCTTATTGAGAATGGCCTGGTACAAATGAGCAATGCTCCATCTCTGGGGAATGTTGTACCTGAATACCTCTGTCAGCTTCCCGGCGGCAGGGCCTGTGATGGTATTTCTCCAGGTGCGGAAGGGCACCAGAAGTTCACCTTCTTTATTAAACGCCATATAACCGTGCATCATGGCCGAAAATCCAATGGAACCAATGGTGGTCAGGGTGATGCCGTAGGTTTTCTTCACATCCTCAGCCATTTTGCCGTAGCAGTCCCGGACGCCGTTCCAGATGTCGTCCAGGGTATAGGTCCAGATGTGGTCCACGTACCTGTTTTCCCAATCATGGCTGCCGGAGGCAATGGGTGTGTGGTCCTCACCGATAAGGACCGCCTTAATCCTGGTGGAGCCCAGCTCTATGCCCAGAGAAGTATTTCCATGCTCAATCTGTTCTTTTATCTTATTTATATCTAAACTCATGAATTGCCCCTCCACTTGCTTATTAAGGCTACCTGTAAGCCGCCGCATTCCAGCGGAGCTCGTTCTTAAGCCCGCGGATGGTGGTATCCTTGTCAATATAGACCGTTTCAATGCCCATGGCGTCTGCCCAGTCTCCCATCTGCTCTGCCGTCAGGTCA
>Ga0137302_10576_pt1 | contig 14103 bp, 7 predicted proteins | sample Ramsor2O_GlcNAcB_FD_97184 | JGI IMG/M metagenome (GOLD analysis project Ga0137302, IMG submission 97184) | Mouse cecal microbial communities from Vienna, Austria - N-Acetylglucosamine amended with D2O_GlcNAcB | ecosystem: Host-associated > Mammals > Digestive system > Large intestine > Cecum... | reverse complement strand
CGACACTGGCAATGGAAGATTTACTGCTCTTCCAGGTAATGGTTTTATCTGCTGCATTAGCCGGAGATACCTGCGCTGTCAGTTTCACTGATTTATTTTTCTTAATGCTGACGCTGGACTTATTCAGGCTTACTTTATCTGCTTCAACCTTTGCAGGTGGTGGTGTAACTGCTGGGATGACATTGGAAGCAGTTACTGCAGTCAGTGATCCCTCCAGGTTTTTTGCTGTTACCACAGCAGAAATCTTATATCCAACATCTGCTTTTGTAAGAGTATATGTGGTTCCGTTTACCCCCTTAACCTCCTGGTTTCCACGCTTCCATATAATGGTTAAATCTCCAGGTTTTTTATTCTTAATACCGGTTGTATCTAAGGTTAATTTTTCACCTTCTTTAGCAGTTCCTTTTAAGATAACTGATCCCTGCATTTTTTCTTTATCCGTTGATACTTCTAGCGCTTCACTTACACTTCCGGCATTATGTGTATCTGTTGCTGCAATCCTCTGATAGAACACATAGACGGTTCCCGGCTCTAAGTCTTTAAACTCGGCAACATGGCTGAATACAGGCTCTTCATTTGCTTTTTCAACTGCGTATTCATAACCTTCTATCGCTTCCAGTGTAATGCTGGTGGTTGTTTTCGATGCGAGTACGGGATGAATTACCGGAATTTCAGAAACCGTAACTGTAAATTCTCCGGATTTTTCCATTTCGCCTATGGTAATCGTAACAATAATTTTTGTACTTCCTGCGTTTCTAGCAGAAATCTTTCCATTTTCATCCACGATAGCAATATTGGTATCCTCTGAGCGATATGCAATGTCTGCACCAGCCAGATTCATTTTGTTTCCGTCAGATCCAATTGCTGCAACTCCTGTAACCTGTGCTTCTTCATCCCAGAACAGTTCCGGATGATCAATTTGTGCTTCTACCGACTCCAGTGACGGTGAAATGGTAAAACTGCCGGTCCACTGACCTGCGTATGCCGGATCCTCCGGTACAACTGTTACGGTATAATTACCTTCTTTTACCGGAGCACTTCCGTCTTCGGTATTGTAAGTAATAATAAATTCTCCTGTGTATGCTTCTCCTGTTTCCGTGATTTCTGCACTTGGAGTTTCCAATCCTTCATAAGCATTTCCCGTATAGATTACATTTTTTGCACTGCTCTTTACCGTTACCGGGATTTTATCCGTCAGGTTAACACTTACGTTCACTACCGTATCTTCATAGTTCTTCATAGTTACGGTTACCGGAATTACTGCAGTCTGACCAATCTCACCGTCTGCGTTAACTGACAGGCTCAAAAGTCCATTTTCATCAACTGTAATATCCGATCCAAGTATTTTATGTTCGTCAGAAACATTTCCCACTACAAATTTCACAAAAGGCTGATACTGTTTCATAACGTCAGCAATAGATATTTCGCCATTACCGCCTGCTGCATATACAAAATACAGTTTCTGTTCTTCCACAACTGGTGGTGCCGCTTTCACAACTTCCGTCAGATATGTATATACTAATTTTTGTCCGCTTCCTTCAACTGTAACTATTGCGCCATCCTTACCGGTACCTGCAAGAGTGTCAGAGAAGATATAAGTATTTGGAGCCTGGAAGGTTAACTTCACATTATATTTTCCTGTCTCCGGTTTCTTGTTAAGATCAACTGCAGTACCATCCTGGTTTACAACGGACCATTTACCGGTGATATCCACGCTTCCATTAATCGCTGCCTTGATATCTGCCATATCCACCAGTGATTCACCATAGACTGCTGTGGACTGAGGTGCTTCATAATCGGATAATTCTATACTTTCTACCGTATTTTCACTGTGGTAAACTTCAAACTCACTAAGCTGTAAATAATAGAAATCATGATCATTTGACTTTGGATTTAAATTCCTGGCAAATAATTTTACGTATTTGGCATTTGTTGATCCAAAGGTAAAGCTCACCGGTTCATAGCCAGGTACCGGATAATTTTCTTTTGAAACTACCGTTGTCCAGTCTTTACCATTTTCGGATACCTGAATATCAAAGTTCTTCGGAAATCCATAGCCTGAATTTTTTTCTGCCGGGTTTTTTACAGCCGGGTAGATTGCTACTGCATTGACATCTTTGACTGCTCCAAGGTCAATGCTTATCCACTCTTCGTGGTCTTTTGTCTTGGCATCGCCGGTATTGCTGGAATATCCGGTGTACTCACCATCCTTATTTTTATTTTTTCTATCCCCGTCATTAATCAGTTTACTTCCCCAACCCCAGAAGTTATCTTCATGTGAGGTGGAGTATGCTACCTTTCCGTTTAACGCCAGGTTCTGGAATAAGTTACTGTTCATTTCTTGTTCAGCTTCCGCGAGATTTACCACTAACTGATCCATCTGTTCATTTGTTAAATCAACATTGGTACATCCTGCCTTCGCTGCATCATATGCTGCCTGGTAGGCATCCGCGAATCGAACCGGTGTTGCTACGGGGTTTGCTTTATCATCCGCATTTTTTACTGCTTCTTTTAATGCTTCCCTGCTTTGATTTACGTGAAGCTTTAATTCTGCTGTGGCATCTGTAAGCGATATTACCATCGCATCTACATCTTCCTGTGCTGCATTCAGATCTGCATCTAATGCTTTTGCAGCATCCAGAACTGCCTTAAATTTTGTCCAGGCATCCATTTCATAATCCAGCTGCTTTAAACTTCCTGCATCTAAAATAACTTTTTTTAGTTTTATTTTTTCAACGCTTATTAATTTTACACTGGTTTCGAATTTGTAAATTCCTGATCCTGCTTGAATATGTACTTTTCCTGCTTCCTCAGTTACTGCATGGATTCCATTCAGTGTGTCACTTAAAGCCTGTCCGTTGCATAGTATTAGACTCTTATCATTAGTGGGTAGAATAATTTCCGCTGTTGTCCCAACCGGAACCTGTATATCGAATACACCCTGATCTTCATTTAAGGTCCAGTCACTCTGCAGCTGACCGCGCACGGTATTCACACCTGCTTTAGCATAAGTTAGTGATTCATTTAATGCTGGTTCTATGGTAACGGTTTTATATCCGTCCTGCATATCCTTGATGCCGCCGATTCCTTTGTAGAACCATTCATCGTAGGTTCCAAGGAAATAATGTCCCAGAGAACGGGATGTTGTCTCCCACATTTCCCAGAGGGAAGTTCCCCTGTCAGCCATGAATCCCCAGCTTGGATATGACTTCTGCTGTGCTACTTTATAAGCTACATCCGCATATCCATTGTCTGTAAGAACGGGAAGAATGAACTTGGAACCGACACATCCTGTATCCAGGTGATAGTTTTTATCCTTAATGTCATTAACGAGATTGGTTAAAACACCGTCTTTATATTCTTCCGGAACTAACCCATATGCCAGCGGTACCAATTGGGAAGTCTGACGGTATCTGCTTCTGTTTTGCTGCTGGGACCATGTTAATGTCCTATAAATCTGGTTTTCTGCATCATAGAATTTTTCATTGAATGCCTTATACATTTTTTCCATTGCTGCTCTGTATTCTGCCGCATCTTCTGTCTTACCCATCCGGTCTGCTAAATCAGCCATTACATCTAATAAGTGATAAGCAAATGCAGTGCCGCAGATACCCGAACCCTCGCTTGGACTTTCAGAGTACGGTAAATCCTGGTCGTCATCCCCCTGTCCCATTGGTGATACCCAGTCAGCAAGCTGTCCGTCTGACCATGTCCATCCATTTTTCCTGCTCTCTTCAATATCTTTTAACGCCAGTTTCCGCATTGCATCATATTGCTCATACAGATAACTTTCGTTTCCGTAGGTATCAATCATCTGATCAACGCCAAATACGAAAATAGAATTCCATACAACTGTATTGTCATTTCCCCAGCCCTGTGTCGGAACCATATTCGGAACATTATTAAATTCGTTCTGGCAGTCTTCCATTGTTTCCACGAACTGTTTTAACATGTTTACAAAACCAAAGTTGTAGGTCATCGTCTCCAGAGCAACGTTGGCATCTCCAAGCCAGCCGTTCTTTTCCCATACCGGAGTGTCGGTTGGCTTTCCCTGCATATTGTTCTTCATGGTTGTAATCATCATCTGGTGCATTTTGTTAAACAGTTCATCTGAGGATTCGAATGTTCCGGTATCCTCCATATCATTGCTTACCCGGTAACAGGTTACATCCTCTGCTGTAAGCTCTGACGGATACCCGTCAATCTGTACATATTGATAACCTTTATAACTGAATTTCGGCTCAAAAGTTTCTACGTCCGCTCCGCCTTTACAGATATAATTATCCTGCTGATTATATGCACGGGGCCACCAGCCGGAATTTACACCGTCTTTACCGCCGAGCTTTTGCACCTGGCCGTCAGCATTTAATTTCTCACCATAGGTGATGGTAACTTTATCTCCTGCACCGGCTCCTTTGATATCCAGTTTGACCCAGCCGGCCAGCATCTCCGGTATGGTTAAAACGTAAGAACCATTTTCCAGCTTAGTAATCTCAGACGGCCGCATTTCTTTGGTACGTCTGATTGGTTCCATAATCTGCGCTTTCAACTTACCTTCCGGGGCATCCATTAACTGTACAGCACCCCAGTTTGCATCATCATAATCAACCAGATCAAAACCATTTAATTCTTTTCTTGCATCATAGGTCTCACCATAATAAATACTGTTGGTTGTGATCGGACCTTCTTTGGTGGCTTTCCAGGACTCATCCGTTACCACAGTTTCTTTTTCCCCGTTTTCATATTCAATCTCAAGTTCCATACGAAGCTTAGGGGCATCTCTCCAACTTGCATCCTGCCAGTTCCATACGGAGCAGGTCTCATTGTAAAAGCTGTTGCCAAGCTCTACGCCAATGGCATTTTTTCCTTCTTTTACTAAGTCCGTTACATCAAACACCCGGTAAAGAGAAGTTTGGTTATACTGCGTATTTGCCGGATTCAATAAGGTGTCATCCGGTAATTGTCCATTTATTTTTAATTCAAAAAACCCAAGACCGGAAACATAGGCTTTTGCATCTTTAATCGCACCTTTTTTTGCCTGAAACTCTTTTCGAAGAACGGTTGCAGCAAATGCATTTTCTGCGTTAGGAGCAACGCCGCTGTTCCATGGGGAATTTCCATATGGTTCGGACTGATCGGGATTCGTCCACCCGGAATCGTTATAATTCTGATCACTCCATCCTTCTTCTTTTGTTTTACTTAGTTTCCATGAATTATCTGTAACATAGGTATCCTTTGTACCATCATTGTACAGAACCTCGACCTTGGCAAGTAATCCGGCATATCCTCTGGAGGTATTATGTGCAGATGCTGCTATTACATTTTCACCTTCTGCAGAAATTAATTTTGTAATATCATATAATTTACCATTCTTCCAGGAATCTACACCGCCGTTCTCACCTGCTTTTTGCCCATTTACAAAAAGTTCATATTCATCATCAGCTGTAATACCTATATTTACATTGCTGATAGTTTTCGTCTTATCTGTTTGAAAACCTTTTCGGAAATACTGAACGCCTTCCGGTGCTCCGCTAAAATCACTTCCGTCTCTTCTCCAGATCCAATTGGCACCCTGGAAGTTCATATCTGTATTTTTAATACCTACCCATTCACCATTCCACTCATCCATAGACATGATTCCTGTCTCAAAGCTGGATACGGCGCTCCATCCGTTATCATTACCATCTTCATCCCAGACCTGAACTGCCCAGTAATAAGATGTACGGGAAAGGAGTTGATTTCCCTGATAGGTAATATTGTAGTTGTTTTCATTCTCAGTCTTTCCTGAATCCCACACATCGCCTTCGTGTCTCTCGGCACCTTCTCTGGTTGAAGAAACAATAACACGGTATGCGGACTGTCCCTTATCATAACCATCCGATGCTAAGACCCAGCTAAATACAGGCTGTGCATCATCAATCCCCAATGGCTCACTTAAATAATTAACCTTTAAGCTTCCAATCTGCAGGTTACCCTGGGCTGCTGCTGCGGTAATTGGTGAGATCGATGTTACAGTTACTGCTGTAGCCAATAAACATGACAATAATCTTCTTCTTAGTTTCACTACTTCTACCTCCACTATTCAGTTTTATTAGGAAGTGAAATACTTTAAGGGAAATAAAGGATGACAGAAATAAGCGGGTACGAATGTACACCTATGAATAAGCTTATTGCTGTTTATTTAGAAAATGAGATCATATCTTTGCGGGGAATATGATGGTCTGAAGACTTTTTTAGTTAACATAACGATTTTTAAGTCATTCGTTCATTTTCAATCATCAATTTATCACTTCCTAATTTCGTGAACAAATTCATTTTTAAAATTTTCACAAATTGTTCACATTTAGAATAACAACGGCTGTACAAATTTACTAGAGGAAAATATTTCGCTTTAAGGTAATATTTTTCTGTCCCTGCCAAAAAAGTCACTTTTTTTGCTGTCAGGGTATAATTTTGTGTTAAAAAAGGGGATTTATAATTTTTAGGACTTAAAAAAGTAAATTTAATTTACATGATATATGGACTTGATATCCAACTTTGGAGGGAGGTGTTATTAAGGAGGTGGTACAATGAGTACATATGAAGAATTTATGATTATCATAAATATAGCTTCTTTAATCATTACTATTCTTATTTACTCGAAACATAAAGATACAAAAAAATAATCACCCCTGCACTCCAAAGTAGTGGGTGATTATTTTTAATTAACCATAGTGGAAGTCACGCTTGTGAAGGCGACTGCCTTTGTATCTTTATCTTACATACTTTTTTCGTATTTGTCAACTATTACTTTGCATTTTCTAAGCGTTATTCTGATTTTCCAGAAATCTGCTTATTCCACTTATTAAGATTGCATGATCTTTTAAATGTGGCAGACCAGAGACACAGATTGACCCTACTACGCTTCCTCCCCTTAGACGGATTGGGAATCCTCCGCCGCAGGCAGCATATTCTCTTGGATCCAAGAGCCAGTCTTTCATTAACTCTTCCTGATTTGCTTCCATCTGAGCATATGCTCTCAAAGTGCTCATTTCCATCACATCTACAATATTACCTTTCCTCTGAAGCCACATTTCATGAAACTTTCCAGTTCCATCCGGTAGGTATTTGAAGACACTTACCTGATTAATTCGTATTTCAATTCCTACCACTTCTTCTCTTTCCCGGCTAACCTGTAACAGCTCTAAACCTATATCCAATGCATCTTGATGAGAAAAAGCTGTAAACTGATACCGCTTTTCCTCTTCCATGCATTGTTCCAATAATGATTGTTCCATTCTGAAACCTCACTCTTTCTTTTATTAATCATCCGTTAATGTTACAAAAACCTGAAACTTTGTCTTTTTGCTTTCAGACGGCTCTATGCTGGGTGCTGTTTTCTGTTTTATTGCTTCACTTAGTCCTCCTGGAAGGGAATTCCACATTTCCAACGCAAGGGTATATGCTTTTCCATAGAATGGATAATTAAATCCACCCCCATACATTTGCCATACCCACAGATTTGGGAATAACTCCTTTTCCCATCTCATGCCAAATCCAAGCTGCAGACTGTTATTTTTAACAACAAACTCTGCCTCCTCAAGATCTGACAGAGAAAACTCCCTGTAGGTTTTGCTTTCTTTCCCCTCCACTTTACTTAAATCAAAATGATTTCCATATTGATCTGTCACCACAGGCCAGATTCCTTCCTGCCCTGCTTTCAGACAGCTAACGTCACCTAAATCCGCCTGTACTCCTTTTATAGCAGGACTTCCCTTAACTATAATCTCACAGTTTTCATCCAGAAAATTACCTCCTATTGCTGGATGATGCCCCCATTGATACTGCATGGTCTGCATACCGGTATTTGTAATTTCTTCCTCCACATACAAGACCGGGTCATTTATCAGAAGTGTGAGATTTTTTTTCAGAATAAATGGAAAACGCAGGGTTGAAACGGATAACTCTACCTGTATTTTTTCCTCTGAATCCTCCAACACATCCATGTTCCAAGGAAGCAGAGCAACCTCTCCATGCATTCCTGTTTCGGCTCCATTTACCGTATCCCCGCAGCTGATACCTGGAAATAGCTCCTGCCATCCACCTTCATAATAGTCCATAAAGTTTCCTTTGCATGATGCAACACCGGGTACAATATTACGGTCCATATGCGCCCCCCAGCTAAACATAAACTCAATATCTTTGGGTTTATATAAAAATTCATAAATATCTGCTCCTTTGTCTAAAGCAATTCCAATCTTCAGCAGATTATTTTCTATGGTCATATGGCGGAATCCGTTGATTGTAAACTCTTTTATTCTACATCCATAGTTTCTGCGGTTATCATAAATTCTTCCCATACTATAATTCCTCCTTATATCAGAAAACACTTCCCAAACATTCCCTAATTTACAGTTTTTGTGGTTTACACTCTATTCAAAATAGGTTACAATATATATAATAAATTATTTTTATAAATAAAAGGATAAAACGTTATGAAAAAATCAGGATTAAACTTAATTGGCGTAAAAGAATATAACCGCGCTTTAATATTACAGTTGATAGCCACCGGAAACGGGACCACACGCAACAGTCTCGCACAGCGCTCAAAGCTGACTTCCATGACACTGACCAATATTACTTCAGAGCTTTTACAGCAAAATATCATTGTAGAATCAGAGGCTTCCTCCGATTCTAAGAACCTGGGTCGAACTCCAAAGATCCTTACAATTTCTCCTACTTCACCTGTGGTTGCGGGAATCTGGATTTCAAAAGACTTTCTCTTTGGTATTTTAAGTGATCTGAGTTTGAAACTGGTAGCTGCCAAACAGGAAGATTTTGAGGAAAACGAAACTTCTGAATCCATCCTAGAGAAAACCTACCGTCTGGCGGAATATCTCCTTCACCTTACGGAGCGTCCCGTACTTGGTATTGGCATCTCCACCATCGGAGTAGTAGATACCATACACGGTGTAATTAAAAATGTAACAAACTTCTTTGATATTAAAGAAATGGACATTAAAAGTTATATGTCTTCCAGATTTAATATCCCAGTTTATGTGAAAAATGATATGCAGGCAGCTGCACTTTGTGAAATGTATTATGGTATTGGACAGCAAAAAGAAAATTTTCTGTATATTGGAATTACAAATGGAATAGCTTCGGCGATTGTATCGAACAAGCAACTGTTAAATAACCTCACCGGATCCTGTGGAGAACTAGGACATACAACCATTGATTTCAAAGGCCCAAAATGCAATTGCGGCAACCGTGGTTGTCTGGAACTGTATGCAAGTGCACCTGTTATTATTCAGCGAATTAATGATGCTTGCGGTACTAAATTGGCGACTTTTAAAGATACCATGGAATACTGTACCACTTCCGTAAAGGCATACTCTATTCTGCAAAATATATCTGATCAGCTTGCCTATGCACTGAATAACCTGATTAATATCATAGATATCAGCACAGTTGTATTCGGCCACTCAGCAGTTTATTTTCCGGATGAAATACTGGCTTCCATTGCATATACCCTGAATCAGATCAGTATCTTCCGCAACAACCGCACCATTACCCTTCATAAAACAAAATTTGAAGAAAACAGCCCTCTTTACGGCTCTGTTTGTGTTGTATTAGACCAGCTATTTACCGGCAACCTTACTATTTAATAGCACAATACATCCCTTTACTTCCGCTACGGTCGTTGCTAAACGAACGTCCACTGGACGTTCAGCAACCCTCGCGGCAGTCGCCAAATGGACGCGCCAGCGTGCCGTTTGGCTCGTTGCCCGCGGTAATAAACAAACACGATCTGGGGCTTTTAAAGATATATCATCCTCTCTTCTTTTGATGACTGGTAAACAGCATCAATGATTCTCATGGTGTCATAAGCATCTTCCATGGTTGTCCTTGGTTCTTCCCCCTTCTGTATACACTCTGAAAACTCACTCAGCTGCTTTGCGTACATATTTATTTCATCAAACTTAAGAGTCACTGCTTCAGCCTGCTGGTTTCGAACCTGGCTGCTCTCATACCCCTTATCTTCCTGCTCAATGCAGACTTTTATATCCCCGCAGCCGTCCTGTCCAATTGTACCATTTGCAATAATACTTCCCTTTGTACCGTAAATCTCAAGGAAACACTTCGCCGCCTGGTCCGGTATATTAAAGTACGCATCTATGTAGCAGGTTGCTCCTTTTTTCATTTTTAAAATTACGGAAGCTGAGTCTTCTACTGCATATGAAAAGCTTTTATTTTCAATAACTCCCACTGTTTTTTCTGCTCTGTCATCCAACAGGTATTTCATAAGATCAATGCAGTGGATTCCCATATCCATCAGTGCACCGCCCCCGGAAACCGCAGGATTTTGCCGCCAGTTACCTTCCATCGGCGGAAACCAGCATGTCAGCTGCCCTCTGCAGGAAACGATCTCTCCCAGCTCCTTCTGCTTAATCATCTCCCTGATCTTTTGATGGCCTTCATGAAAACGCATAACCATAGCCACTCCGGCACATACATTTTTCTGCCTGGCACATTCCATAATCTCTTTTGCAGCTGGCGCATTAATTCCAAGAGGCTTTTCAATCAACAGGTGTTTTCCAGCCTCTAATATTTTAATTGCCTGCTCTTTGTGAAATAACACCGGAGAAGCAATATACACCGCATCAATATCTGCATTTCTCAGCATATCATCAATATTTCCGTATACATCCGGTATATCATACTCTTTCATCAAATCAATCATACCATTGGTATTTGTATCCATTACTGCCTGAATGGATGCGTTTGGTATTTCATTAATAGCAGGGATCGTTCTTCTTCTCGCGATTCCTCCTGCACCTACAATCCCCCATCTAACTATATCCTTCATCTTTGCTCCTTTCATACTCACAGGGTATCCTGAATTTTGCCTTCAAAAAACAGGTAAGGCTCTTTAACCGATGTACAGATAAAGAGCCTTACAAATACTATTTACTCAGATACTCATTAATGTTATCCGTAGTTACCAAATCCAGGTCAATATTAACAACCTTTGGAATATCTGTCTTTCCTGCAAAATAGTCATCCATAACTTGATAAGTTGCCTTTACCAGTTTGCTTGGTGATACCGCTACCGTACCCTGATAATTTGAATCATTTGCTTTTAATGCATCAAATGGTTCTGTACCGTAAGCACCCATAGAATAACATTTAGTAGTTGTATTATTCAATGCCTGTAAAGCTGAAACTGCTCCCCATGCGCCATTGTCCTGACCAGAGACTACAAAGTCAATATTTTCCTTAATATTAGTAATAATATTAGCTGCCTTTTCCCGGTTTCCTTCATATTCCTGTTCTGCTACATAGGTAATATCCAGATCTTTTAAAGCATCCTTCACACCTTTAATTCTATCTGCGATATTAACCGGGCTTGCCATGGTTAAAACTGCTATATTAGCTTTTCCGCCATAGTCCTTTTCAATTAATCCATGGAGATATTCACCGATTAAAGTACCTGTCTCATAGCTGTCCCATGATACATAGGATACAATATCCTCATAAGTTGTAGCGGAATCAAATACTACAATGGGAATACCAGCCTGCGTAGCTTTTTCCAGTGCCGGTATAATTCCTTCCGGGCTTGCCGGGTCAACCGCAATCAGGTCATACTGCTGGGTAATAAAATTTTCTATCTGTTTAACCTGTGTCTCATTATCCAGATTACCATCCTGAATATTTACCTCATAACCGAAATCGGAAGCCTGCTTATTAAATTCCTGGTCTACAGCTGCACACCATTCATCTCCTTTGTATACCAGGCTGATTCCAATTCTTTTTTTCTCTCCGCTATCAGCAGCTTTGGCAGTTTCTTTCTGAGTCTCCGCCTTTGTTTCTCCTGCTTCCGCTGTTGTCTCCTTTGCTGCACCTTCCGTAGCCTTGGTTGTCTGAGTTTCACTACCGCTACTGCATCCAGCAAGCATTGCAGCGCTTATGGAAGCTGTACATAATAAAGCCATTACCTTCTTCATCATTCTACTCATAGTTTTCCTCCTTGGTTTAAAACCCCTCCGGCAGTTTATTGATTTCGTGATCTGTCCGGACCCTTTGATTGCCGTTCTTCCTGGTTACAGAACAGCTAAACACATAGTGACATAATTTTTTCCTGGGAAAGTTCTTCCCTGGACAGCTCTCCCACGAGTCTGCCCTCGTGAATAATGATTACCCTATCACTCATACCAATGATTTCCGGTAATTCTGAGGAAATCATAATCACGCTCTTTCCACTCTTCACAAGCTGATTAATCAACCTGTAAATCTCAGATTTGGCACCTACATCAATACCTCTTGTAGGTTCATCCAATATAATAATTTCACTGTCCTGCAGCAGCCATTTGGCTATTACTACTTTCTGTTGATTACCACCGCTCAGATACTGTACTTCCGTACTGATCTCCGGTGTAGATACGTTAAGCTTTTTTACATATTCGTGGGAAATCTTTTTCACCAGCCTGTTTCTGATCAGTCCCTTTTCAATTACACTATTTCGATTTACCATACAGATATTTTCACTTACAGCGAAAATCTGTACCAGCCCCTGTTTCTTACGATCTTCCGGAACCAGTCCAAACCCACGTTGGATTGCTTCTTTAAAGTTTCGGTTCACGATCTTTCTTCCCTTAAAGGTTACGGTTCCAGAAGTCGCCTTGTCAATTCCCAAAATAGCCTTCATAATTTCGGTTCTTCCCGATCCAACCAGACCTGATACCCCAAGTACTTCGCCTTTTTTAAGCTTAAAGGATACATCCCTGAATACACCTTCCCTTGTCAGATGGTCTACTTCCAGGATTGGTTCTCCGATTTTAATAATCTCTTTTGGATACTCCATTCCCATATCCCTGCCTACCATCAGACTGATCAGCTCCTGCCTTTTTACACCTTCCAACGGCATGGTCTTAATATGTTTTCCATCTCTTAAAACCGTAACATTCTGGCAGATATTGAATATTTCATCCATCTTATGAGAGATATAAATAATGGTAACGCCCTTCTTAACCAGTTTGTCAATAATTTCAAAGAGAATATCCAATTCTTTATCCGTCAGTACGGCAGACGGTTCATCCATAACCAGAACTTTACAGTCATAATTCATTGCTTTACAGATTTCCACAATCTGCTTTTTTGCAACCGAAAGGTTATCAATCGTCTCATTTTCATCCAGATCTACCCCCAGGTCATCCAGCATTTGTCTTGCACGTTTCTTCATGCCTGACCAGTCTACCATTCCCTTATCCATCTTAAGACGTCCAAGGAATATGTTTTCTGCAACGGTCAGCGTCTCTGCCAGTTTCAACTCCTGATGAACTACACTGATTCCATATTCCTTTGCTGCATAAGGATTTTTTACGGCAAACTCCTTTCCCTCAAAAATAACCTCTCCCTTATAATGAACATTAATTCCAGCCAGCACTTTGATTAATGTAGATTTTCCTGCCCCATTTTCTCCTACAAGAGCATGGATTTTACCTCTTTCAATCTCAAAGCTGACATCGTCCAGGGCTTTTACTCCTGGAAATTCCTGCGTAATATGTTTTAATTCCAGTATGATATCTTTCAATGTAAACCCTCTCCTTCCGGGAATATTAATGCTTTCTCCTGTTACGGAATACATCCAGGCCTATGGCAATAATCAACACAACGCCCTTCAGTACATCCTGCCAGAATGGATCCACATTCAACATTGTCATCCCGTTGAAAAATGTAATCAGGAAAATGGAACCAAACATTGCTCCAATAATCTTTCCTTTTCCACCTGCCAGACTGACCCCTCCAATGGCCGCAGATATGTATGCATCAAATTCATAGAGGTTACCATTGGTAATGGCCGCAGAATTCAGCCTGCTGGTAAGCACTACCCCGGAAACAGCTGCCAAAAGCCCTGCTATGGCAAATGATAAAAATATAATCATCTTTGTATTAATGCCCGAGTAGAACGCTGCTTCTGTACCGCCTCCTACTGCGTATACATTTCTTCCAAACTTTGTCTTACGCATAATAAACGAAAACAGTATATAAAGTAAAATCATAATTACAACACAGATGGGTATTGCTGCAATATATCCTCTTCCTATAAAAGAAATCTCATTT
>Ga0137302_10583_pt1 | contig 14118 bp, 10 predicted proteins | sample Ramsor2O_GlcNAcB_FD_97184 | JGI IMG/M metagenome (GOLD analysis project Ga0137302, IMG submission 97184) | Mouse cecal microbial communities from Vienna, Austria - N-Acetylglucosamine amended with D2O_GlcNAcB | ecosystem: Host-associated > Mammals > Digestive system > Large intestine > Cecum... | reverse complement strand
CGTTTCCGGTCATGGTCCCCCCGTCCTTCTTGGTGATAATCAGGGACGGATTTCCCAGTGTAGCGCGTATGGAGGACTGTCCTTTGATTGTAACGGTACCGTCAGTGCCCGTGACTGTAAGCTCGCCTGCTATGCCCCCCGGTCCCCTGTCTGTTATGGTCATATCCTGTATCTGGCCCGCTCCGCTTATCTGGGCGGAAGCCACGTCGGCCGGAAGGTCTGTCTGCCAGCGGAACATGGGATAGGAGGTGTCATAGGCAATCACATCCTCCCTCTTAATATAGGATTCAAAGCCATCGTTATCCTCCTTTCCCAGGCTCTTTCCTCCCTCTTTTACCTCCGCGGCCCTCAGATAGGGATATTTTCCGCTGTCAGTACCCCAAACGCCGGCATCCGCCGTGCGGCCGCAGGAGGTGGAGAAATAAAACGCCTCAATGGGTTTATCCTCGTAAAACAGCATCTTTCCGTAAGTCTCCTTTACGGCCTGGGTGGATTTATCATCGGCAGAGGTATTATTATAGACCTGGAAATTCGTGCTGTCATCCACATGGGCGCCATACTGGCTGTAAGTATTGCCCTGGATCTGCCGGTAGGCATAGGTCCTGGCACACACGGCCTGGGCCTTCAGGGCCTCCTTTTCATAGGATGGGGGCATCTCGCTGGGCACTACCTTTGTCAGGTAATCCTCCAAATACAAATCATTGACCAGAACCAGCCCTTCCGGCATTCCCTTGATTTCCAGACTCCCGCTGTAAACCGGCGTGCCCTGGCTCCGCTCAATGGAACGGATGGTGATTGCCTCCGGTTCATCCGGCGTGATAATCATGCGTCCAAACTCCAGATAGGGGCTGTCAGGACCAACCGTAAGCTGCGTACCTGCCTCCAGGCGCTCTCCCACCATCTTTCCCTTGGCATTCTCATATTCCAAATCAGCGCCGCTTCCCAGCACCAGGTCCGCGGACGCATGGAACACACTCTTAAAGCCCGTGTCCATCAAAAGGACGCGGATGGTCTTGGCGTCAAATTCCCTCTCCAAAAGTGCTGCGCACAATTTTCCGTCTGCCGCCACAAATTCCTGAAGGTTATAGCCCACCAGTATGTCCGACGCCTTCAGCACCTTAAAATCCCCATATACCTTATATACATGGAAATTAGGAGCCAGGGGAATCTCCCCGTAGCCTTCTATCTCAATGGCATCCTCTGTTACGGACAGCACCTTGCCGCTTAACCGGTCCCGTTTCATAGTAATTTTGACCAGCTTGCCGTCCTCCATGTGAAGGTCAGCCAGATTCCCGGCCATTCCGTCTTCCCCGCCAAGTTTGGCGCTCACCGGAAACTCCCGGTAGGCCGTACCCAGATACGCCTTAAAATGTCTGCCGTCACTTTCAGCCAGCCAGACATTCTCATAGACCACATTTCTGGACACGAGACTGGATGTTATCATCTCCCCGCCCCTGGCCAGAAACCGTATCTCACAGTCCAGGAACGCGTCCAGGGCAAGTCCCTGAAACCCGAAGTTGCCGGCTGTGGTATAGGCAGTCCAGCTCTCGGCCTGTACAAGATTGGACGGGGTGCCGTAGAGCACGGCCTCCGTCTCCTCCACTTTCCCCTCCGGGTCTGTCTCCCTCAATATGGAATCATACAGTTTCCACCAGTCCTCCTCCGGAAACGCCTGGTCTCTGTTTTTTCTGGTGGAACCGGCCTGAAGCTTCAGCTTGCCGGACACCTGGCCGGCCATGTACGAAGCCTCTGCGTATGTAAGATATCCCTGGGCAGCGGCCAGGGAAGCAGGCGTAAGCTCCGGGTCCAGATAGCCCTCATCATAGAGATAATCCATATATTTGACAAACCAGTTGTCCTTTTCCTTTGCAGAAAAATGGGAGGTTCCCCGTTCCTCTGCCCTCTTTTCACACTCTTCCTTGTCTGTAAGGGCCAGAGCCATGGCCTTCATTGCCTGGGCCCTTATGATTCCGTCCCTGGGCGGCTCCATCTTTACGATTATCACCATAAGTGTGACCACCACCAGTATCACGCCGCTTACCCATGCTATCATCCTGTTCTTCATATTCGGTCCAACTCCTGTAAGCGAAGTAAAGCAGCGGGGTAACCGCTGCTTTTATCATGTGTAACCCCAGAATGCCGTCTCTTACTTATTGACGCCTAGCAATGCTAGGTGGGCAACCTCACTTAAACATCTGCCTTCCACTCGACGGAGGCCTGACATCCGCTTAAAAATATTGGAATCCCTTTTGTCTAATGTAGGTTCAAAATTGGTAAGAGTATCGAACACCCCAGGAAATTACAATTCCACTTCTTTTATCTGGTGTTATTATACCCCAAACACTTGGATTTTTCAAGTTGATTTTTCTGAACATTTATGGAATTTTTTCCTCAATGGTCCCTCTTTCCACACCTGCGTCAGAAACTCTTGCAAATATAAGGGGCTCCGGTTCCGGTTTCTGTTTTCCCAGGGTACAGGAGGCCAGGAATTTTTCCGCTGCCGGTCCAAACAGTTCCTCATGAGAGGCGTAAAGGACCGCCATGGTCTCTCCTGCTTCCACACGGTCCCCATACTTTTTCCGCAGAAGGATGCCTGCGCTGTAATCAATGGTATCCTCCTTCTTATTCCTGCCGGCTCCCAGCATCACGGATGCCACTCCGATTCCCTCTGTATCCATATGAGTGATACAGCCTGCCTCAGGAGCCTTTACCTCCCGGCTCAGGGGCGCCTTCGCAAAAAGATCCGGATGTTCCACGTAACGGCCATCCCCGCCCTGGCTCTCAACCATGGATTTAAGGCACTTAAGGGCACTTCCGTCCTTCATAGCGCCTTTGGCAAGCTTCCTGCACTGCTCCATATCCCCCTTTCCTGCCATGTGAAGCATGTTTGCAGCCAGTTCCAGGGATACACAGGTCAAATCCTCCGGTCCGCGGCCCTTCAGGGTCTCAATGGCTTCCTCCATCTCCAGGGAATTGCCGATGGCATGGCCCAGCGGTACGTCCATATTGGTTATGAGGGCGCAGCAGCGCCGTCCGGCCAGGGTTCCGATGGAAACCATCTCCCGGGCCAGGCTGATGGAATCCTCCAGGGATTTCATGAAAGCGCCGCTTCCCGTCTTTACATCCAGGACAATGCAGTCGCTGCCGGCCGCCAGTTTTTTGCTCATGATGGACGAGGCGATAAGGGGAATGCTGTCCACGGTGGCCGTCACATCCCGCAGGGCATAAAGCTTTTTATCCGCCGGCACCATGTTTCCCGACTGGCCGATAAGGGCCAGGCCGTTTTCATTGACAATACGGAAAAATTCGTCCCTTGGTATGGCAGTCTTAAACCCTGGAATGCTCTCCAGCTTATCCACGGTTCCTCCGGTGTGTCCCAGGCCCCGTCCGCTCATCTTGGCCACCTTGACGCCGCAGGCAGCCACAATGGGGCCTGTCACCAGGGTCGTCTTATCCCCCACGCCGCCGGTGCTGTGTTTATCCGCCTTGATTCCCTCTATGGGCGACAAATCCACCATGTCCCCGGAATGCGCCATCTCCAGTGTCAGATCTGTTATCTCCCGGTCATCCATGCCCTTAAAATAAACGGCCATCAGCATGGCTGACATCTGATAGTCGGGAATGTCTCCGGCTACGAATTCACGCACCATATAGGCAATCTCCTCCGCGGAAAGGGAACCGCCCCGTTTCTTCTTTTCAATCAGGTCATACATTCTCATGTCACACACCTCCCAAATGGTCCGGTCCAAAGCTCTCCGGAAGCAGCTGGGCCAGAGTATATTCCCGGTATTCCTCTGCGCTTTTAGCCAGGATAATGCAAAATGAATCCGGATTACAGAACTCCCGCATGACCTGCCGGCACACTCCGCAGGGCGGACAGTAATCCCCGGCCTTTCCATCAGGACCCCCGCATATGACAATAGCCTCAAACTCCCTCTCACCCTCGCTCACTGCCTTCGCAAAGGCGCACCGCTCCGCGCAGATACCGGGACTGTATGCTGCATTCTCTATATTGTTGCCTGTGTACACCTTCCCATCCCTGCAAAGCAGGGCTGCCGATACATGAAAATGGGAATAAGGCGCATAGGAGCGCCCAAGACCGTCCAGTGCTGTCCGTATCAATGCTTTTCTCTCCAAATTACCCCTCCTTCTGCCCGGACCAGCCGGATCCCCGGACGCTGCCGGCGGTCCGGTCCCTGGCCGGATGTTCTCCTTCTATTATAATATAAGCCAGCCGCTTAAACAAGGGAAACAAACTGCCCCTCCACATAGCTTCTCAAATCCTCCGGCGACAGGGTGACCTGTACGCCTCTCTGTCCCGCGCTGACCATAACGGTGTCGTAAAGCTGGGCCATTTCTTCTATATAAGTGGGGAAATGCTTCTTCATGCCGACAGGAGAACACCCGCCGCGTATGTAGCCGGTGATTCCCAGCATATCCTTTACATGAATCATCTCCACCTTCTTCTCCCCCGCGGCCCTGGCAGCCTTCTTAAGGTCCAGCTCCTCATCCACAGGAATACAGCACACCAGGTATCCCTTTTTTTCCCCCTTCAGCACCAGGGTCTTATACATCCGGTCGTGGTCCACCCCCATAAGATCTGCGGCGTGGCTGCCGGAAAGGTCGTTTTCATCCACCTCATAGATCCCTGTCTCATACGCTATATGAGCCGCGTCCAACAGACGCATCACATTTGTCTTAACCATATCAAGCGCTCCTTTTCACCGGCCCGGGTTTTACCCGCGGACCATGTTTCAGGAATATCATACTCTTTTTTTCACTGCCCGTCAATCAATCCCGGACAGGTCGGACAGCGTCCCCAAAAAGCCTTCAAAAGAAAGTGGCATGGAGTATTCACAAAACAATATTATACGGTATAATGGGAAATAAATACACAAAGGACAGGAAAGGAAATCTCATATATGGAAAAGAATGATATCTTCATCATACACGGAACCGATTACAAAAACATGGCTAAGCGGGTCCTGGAACAGGCGGGCGTGGCGGCAGATATTGGTGATACAAATAAAAAGGTGGCATTAAAGCCCAATCTGGTGACTGCCAAGGCTCCCTCCAGCGGAGCCACCACCCACGGCGAACTGCTGGCCGGTGTCATAGAATACCTCCAGGAACACGGCTTTCAAAACATCACCATCATGGAGGGTTCCTGGGTCGGAGACCACACGGAAGACGCCTTCCGGGCCGCAGGATACCATCAGGTGTGCAGCCGGTACTGCGTACCCTTCGTGGATTTGCAGCGCGATACCTGGAAGGAATACGATGCGGGAGGAATGAAAATCAAGCTGTGCGACAAGGCAGCTGCCGTGGATTACATGATAAACATGCCCGTGCTGAAGGGACACTGCCAGACCACCGTGACCTGCGCCCTGAAAAACAACAAGGGCGTGATTCCCAACTCGGAAAAGCGCCGCTTCCACACCCTGGGGCTTCACAAGCCCATTGCCCACCTAAACACCATTGCCCGCAACGACTTCATCCTGGTGGACAATATCTGCGGTGATTTGGATTTTGAGGAGGGAGGCAATCCCGTGGTCATGAACCGTGTGCTGGGCTTTAAAGATCCGGTGCTCTGCGACGCCTTTGTATGCGACTGCATGGGCTACTCGGTGGACGATGTGCCTTACATAACCATGGCCCGGAACCTGGGTGTGGGAAGCACGGACACGGCCCATGCCAACATGATTTATCTGAACAGGGCAACAGAGGCCCACAGCAAATTCCGCATGACCAGGCGCGTACAGCACCTGGCCGCCTACACGGCCCCGGAGAATGCGTGCAGCGCCTGCTACGGTTCCCTTATATATGCCCTGGATCGTCTCAACGACATGGGATATCTGAGAAAGGGCCTGCCTCCTGTGTGCATCGGCCAGGGCTACAAGGGACAGGAGGGCGCCATCGGCGTGGGCCAATGTACCTCCTGCTTTGCCAAAACCCTGGGCGGCTGCCCGCCTAAAGCAGCGGATATCGTGGAGTTTTTGAGCAATCAATGGCAATAGGCCTGTTTTCTTAAAGCCCCCGTTCCCTGAGCCAGGCCATAATGTGGGCCCCATATGCCTTTTCCTTCTTAAGAAGGGTAAAATGGTCCGCTCCCTTGACAAACACCACCTTTGAATCGGGAATCTGTTCCCCCATCCACAGGGAGTGGCGGGGGCGGATCATATCCCCGCGGCCCGTAAGAATCAGGACCGGCGCCTGGATGCAGGACAGCTTCTCCTTGTTCAGCCTGGGCCATCTGGCCATAAGGCCGAACAGCTGGCGGCTTTTAACCGCCTTATCCCTGACGCTCCGCGGCAGCGGTACCTTCTCCAGACCGCGCCACAGGGCGTATTTTAATTTCACCTCCATCAGCGAGGCAGTGCTCATGCCTCTGGGCAGGGCATTTCCGCTGACTGCCACCACGGCGGACACACGTTCCGGATAACAGCTGGCTGTCTCCAGGGCCACGTTTGCCCCGTCGCTGAATCCCAGTATCACTGCCCTGGGCACATGGAGGAATTCCATGACCTGAACCACATCCGCCGCCATATCCGGGATGGTCAGCTCTCCCCTGGCAGCATCTCCCCTCATAAGAGAGGACCCATGTCCCCTGCTGTCCATGAGAATCACCCTGTAATACCGGCTCATAAGCTCTGACAGCCTGGCAAATATCTCGTGGCTCTCACCATTGCCGTGGAGCATGATGAGAGGCATCCCTTGGCCCATTTCCTTATAATAAAGGGAAGCAAAACTGTTGTCCACATATCCTTCCTTCATTGGCTCAGCCTCCTTCCTGTTGACCTTCACCATATCACACCTCCGGAAAAATGTAAATACAGGCACAGCCCGGCAGATAGAAGTCCTGCCGGGCTGTGAGCATACGGGTCTGTAAGACCCGCTCTTATCTTCTGTTAGTATTGGCTTTTTCCACGTGAATATTCTTTCCCTTAATCTTGGCATGGGCCATGGCCTTCAGCACATCATCGGCATAGCGTCCCGGCACATCCACAAAGGTATATCCGTCATACATGTCAATGCTTCCCACCATGCGTCCCGGAATTCCTGATTCCCCGGCAACCGCTCCCAGAATGTCTCCTGGGGTGATTCTCTGGGCCTTGCCGATGTTGATGAACAGTCTTGCCATCTTCTCGTCCCCTTCGCCCAGCACGTAATCCACAGCAGCGCGGTCCGTTGCTCCCTTGCGGCGGTTTCCGTAGGAGCTGCGCTCACGGCCTCTGCCGCGGCTGCTTCCCCGTCCAAAGCTGTCCAGTTCATCGAGAGAACGGGCTGTCTCAAAGCTGTCGATGATGTCTTCGCTCTCGTCTCCCATACTCATCCTGAGAAGGGCCGCGGCCAAATCCATGGAGGTATAATCCTCCTCCATAAGCTTCTTCTCAATGATGTTCACCATCTTGGTCAGATCCGTGTCATTTAACACTTCCTGCACCTGGTCCAGAATCTTCTCCACCTTGATTTCCGTGATATCATTTAAAGACGGAATGGCCTGAGGAATGATTTTAGTCTTGCAGTAACGCTGGATATCCCTGAGCTTATAGACCTCCTTGCCCATAACAAGGCTGAATGCCTTCCCTTCCCTTCCCGCTCTGCCGGTACGGCCGATGCGGTGTACGTAGTACTCGTCATCCTGAGGAATATCATAATTAAACACAGCTTCCACATCCCCTACATCTATGCCCCTCGCAGCCACATCCGTGGCCACCAGAATGTCGGTGCGCCCATTACGGAAGCTGTCCATGACACGGTCACGCTGGACCTGCTTTAAATCTCCATGAAGTCCTTCCGCGAAATATCCTCTTCCCTGCAGCTCCTGCACCAGGTCATCCACCTGACGCTTTGTATTGCAGAACACAATGGAAAGCTTCGGCGCATACATATCCAGCAGACGGCTCATAACCTCCACCTTGTTCTTCGGCTTAACCTCATAATAGTACTGGGTCACCTTAGGCACGGTCAGCTCCTTCTTAATCACGCGAACCGTCACCGGATCCTTCTGGAACTTCCTGGCAATCTCCGCAATGGCCTGGGGCATGGTAGCTGAGAACATCAGCGTCTGGCGCTCCTCAGGCAGCTGACTTAAGATAGTCTCCATATCCTCCAGGAATCCCATATTCAGCATCTCATCCGCTTCATCCAGCACCACAGTGAGAACATGGTCAGCCTTTATCGTCTTCCTTCTCATATGGTCCATGACACGGCCCGGTGTTCCCACGATAACCTGTGTTCCGTCCTTTAAGGAACGGATCTGCTTTACGATATCCTGGCCGCCGTATATAGGCAGCACCTTCACACCGTGCATGAACTTTGCAAAACGGCGCATCTCCTCCGCCACCTGGATGGCCAGCTCCCTGGTAGGAAGCAGCACGATAGCCTGAAGCTTCTTCACCTTCGGGTCCACCTTCTGAAGAAGAGGCAGACCGAAGGCGGCTGTCTTGCCTGTTCCGGTCTGTGCCTGGCCAATCATGTCCCGTCCCTCCATGGCTACCGGAATGGCCTGAGCCTGAATCGGCGATGCCTCTTCAAACCCCATCTCTGTGATGGCGCGGATAATCCGCTCGTCTAATTGTAACTCGTCAAACTTAACTGTCTCCATATAAAGTTAATATCCTTTCTTCCTCTGCCGTTCCATATAAAAGAGCCTCCGGCAGGCCGCCTTGTGCATATCCCCTGACTCCGCTGCCACGCATACGTCATACCATGCACCGCAATTTATTAGTTTCTTCGTGAAACGAAGTCCTCCACGCGAACAAAAAAACGAGGGGGTAAACAGGCACGTCTCGGGCCTTTCATCCTCTCGCTTCGTACGATTATTAACTATAACAGATATAAAAGTTAGTGTCAATGGAGGGTCTATAGATTTTTGTCCCCATTTTAGGGCCAGTTCCCGTTAAAATGCCGGAATGAAATGATTTTCACGGTCCGATTCCGCTTTTTTCATGAATTTTCCAGACATACAGCCGATTAAAATCGCTATTTTTATACAATTTCACATTCTATTAAGGGCTTTGCGTATCCGGGGAAGCATTTTCCTGGTGTACTCATAGCCCTGTTCCATACATCCTCCCATCTGTTCAAAGGTCAGAAGACCTGCCTTTGGACTTAAGGGAGGCTTCAGCAGCAGCATCTCCCCAGCGGAAGCGCACTCCTTCAGTCGGCCGCTCATGATGGAAAAGGAGTGGGAAGCCACCTCCATAACGGAACGGTCCGAAGGGGCTTCATAGTCCCCTGCGATGTCCACCGCCAGCACATCCCGGATACCGGCTGCCTGCAGAAGATTTACCGGCAGTATATCCGTGACGCCTCCGTCCACCAGAAGATACCGCCCTACCTTCCTGGGAGCGAATATGGCAGGCACACTGGCTCCGGCCATCATGGCTTCACACAGATATCCGTTCCATTCCCATGTCACGCGCTCCATCTCCCGTACCTGGTCGCTGTTTGTAAAGCAGATGGTATTTCCGCTGACCAGGTCCACTGCCGGTACGACCAACGTAAGCACAGTCTCATCCATATGCCTCCGGCCGGTCAGCTGAAAAAAATAATCCAGCAGCTTATCTCCTTTAATAAGGCCGGACAGGCTTACACCCTTTCCGGCCAGCAGCTGAGGCATGAATGCCAGCAGGCCGCTGTAATCCGGGTCCAGATAATCACCTCCGTGTTTCTCAAGGTGAAGCACTGCCTGTTCCATTTGTGACACGGGCATTCCGGAAGCGATCAGCCCTGCCACAATTCCCCCTGCGCTGGCTCCGGCCACTGCATCAGGGCGCAGTCCCGCCTCCACAAGGGCTTTAAACACCCCCACATGGGCCGCTCCTCTGGTTCCGCCGCCTGCCAGTGCCAATCCATATCCCATAAAAAATCCCTCCGCCCTATCCCGTATCAACGCCGTACCGGTAATAGGTACATATGCACCGGCACAGCCGAATATGACAGAGGGAAGCAATGAGGCTCGGTATAATTCCTAAACCCTGGCCTTCCACCACATACTGTATACCAAAATACCGGTTGTGGGACTCATACTTGCAGGTATCCGCGGGCATGGTGGTATATTCCTGCACCGAAGCAAAGACCTCATCCCCGTCAATGTCAGCGCGGCCCAGGGGCAGCGCCTTTAAATCCGTTTTTCTTAAGAACTCATAGCCTTTTTTGAATTTTTCTTCCAGGTAATCATATTTCTGGATTAAATCAATACTTGTGGCCAGCATATCAACCTTCCTTTACCGTCTCCGGCAAATGCCGCGATCTCTTCATAGAGGGCCGTAGCTGCCTCCTTGTCATAGCCGTACATGAGCAGCACATCCAGGACATATGGAGTATAGGGGATTCCGGTCAGGCGGCGGGCAAACTCCATGCCCCCAATCTCTCCCAGGCATATCATACGGGAACGGTTGGAAAATGGCTTTCTCCACAGCTCCACCTTTTCTGTCCGGGTATATATGGTATCCTTTTTCCTGTACTCCGTCACGTGGAACAGCTCATGGGCCAGCAGTACATCCTCCACCGCCTGTTTACCCAGAAGCCCCTCCAGCCTTTCTCTCCGAATCAGCTCCTGCGCCCGCCCGGCGCTGTCCATATAAATGGTGATGGAATCCGGTTCCCGGTATTGGGCGAAAATCACATGGCCTCCGCCCACCGGCACCTGGGGCGTGGATACCTTAAGGCCCATCCGGGCGGCAATATCCCAGACATTTGCCCCCTTTTTAAGCAGCTCCGCCTCATTCCGCCCGCACTCTGCTGCCCTGGAGCCGTATGCCAGCTTCTGTTCCCTGGTAAACTTTCCTTCCAGAGGATCCCTGGACCAGGCGTAGAGGTGCCAGACCGAATCATCCAGGGACAGAAGGTGTTCCATCATGGAATACAGGGACCGTTCCCTTGTGGGAGCCGCCATCTGTTTCATCATGCCCCTTTGCTCCCCTGCCATTTCCCTGCTGTTTCCAAAAAAAGCGTGCAGCAGCTTTCTTCCGTCCTCTCTCTTCACCCCAATACCTCCTCCTCGCCCGTCCTCTTCTATTCTACAACTGATTCTTCGCTCCGACAATCACAATATCTTCCGACGGGTCCACCATCTGCATTTCCACATCCATCAGCATGAGAATCTGCTCCAGCTCGCCTGTGCCGTTAAAGTCCATGACTCTGGCTCCCACGCACAGATAGTAGTCGGGCCGCAGAATGGCATCCGCCTTGAAAATGGCCATTTCCTCCCACATCCCGGAAACAATGCTGCGGTATGAGGACGCCTTGGCAAGGACTGCCTTCCCATCCGTCCTCTGTACCTTGATAAATCCCTTCTTATCCAGAATACGCAACGGTCTGCGTCCTCTGCTGTCCATATTATAGACATAGAAGTTAGGCGTCTGGCCCACCAGGTTCAGTTCTCCCGGTTTTGCCCTTAAATCCACTGCCGCCAGGTTCCTGGCCTCCTCCTCGGTGCACTCCTTAAGAAGGTCCGTTGTCTTGACCTCCGTGGAACCCATGGCAATGACAGTGAGCTTGGAGGTCTGGGGGTCAATTTCAATGTGGACCTCCACGGAACCGGGCGCGGCGCCGCTCTCCACCGCCTTTTCCGCAGCCTCCCGCTTAATGCTCCTTATATCCTCAGGCGTGGGATTGGGAACCACCCGCTCCACCACATCCCGGACCATGGCCAGGGCCACGCCGATGGAGGAAATGACCTCTGCATTCTCAGGCACGCTGTACTTAATATTCATCTTATTGGCGCAGAACCCAATCAGGGATGTGGCGCCGCCGCCCACGCCCACAAGGGATATCTGATCGTGCTCCAGGCGGTACTTGTCAGCCAGCTCCATGATAATGGGTTCGATCTTCTCATAGGCCCTGGTGAGAATCTGGGCAGCCACATCCTCCACCGTGGTGTGCAGATAATCGGCAATGGGCTTCATGGCCTTTCTGGCCGCATTCACATTTCCGTAGGAAAAGTCCTTTGGGTTCACCAGGCCCAGCACATTGGCCGCGCAGCTGTTGGTGACGGTGATGCGCTTGCCGCTCTTTAAACGGATGGCCACGTAATCCTCCAGATCCCCCTCCTTCGGGGAGAAGAACTCCAGCCGGGGCTCCACGATTTCATCCTCATCCGTAAATACGGCGTAATCCAGCCCCGCAATATGGGCGGAACGGGGACCCACATCGTGGACGCCGCTCTTGTTCACCCGAATCATGCTTCCTCCTGCAACGCCCAGCACCCGCACATCCAGGGAACTGATATATGTCCTGTGCCCGCCCACCACAGAGTAATCAATGGCAGGGCGTCCGTTCTTGATAACGCCGATATTGGTGGTGGTGCCCCCCACCTCAAAGTACACGCCGTTGGACGCCCTTAAGTACATGAGAGAGCCCATGACGCTGGCAGCCGGGCCGGAAAGCATGGTCAGTACCGGCCGCTTCTTCATCTCATTGATTTCCATGACGCCGCCGTCTCCGCGCATAATCATGAGAGGCACATCCACGCCGGCCTTCCTGACACTCTCCTCAGTGGAGTTGGCCGTGTTCAGCATCTTTGGCAGGATGCTGGCATTGATGGCCGCTGTCCTGGTCCGTCTGGTCAGGCCGTAGAGCTTGGTAATGTCCGAGGCAACGGTTGTCTCCATGCCCATCTCATCGTGGGCAATCTCAAACACAAACTGTTCCCCGGCAATGTCGTCCACCCCGTAAGCATCTGATGCCACCAGTACCTGGGCGCCCTCCGCCTTAAGCTCCTTTACCGCCTTCCTGACCGTATCCTCGTCCTCTTCACTGTCGCTTAAATAGCGGTTCTTTATCCGGATGCTTCTGCCGGATCCCAGGTCGATATCCTTAAGGCGGGTCTGGTGCTTTGCCAGAAAGCCCTCCATTCCTCCTGGCCCCATGCCCAGCACGCCCACGCAGGCCACATCCCCTTCTATCAGGGCATTGGTGGCCTGGGTAGTGCTGTGGGCCACGAAAATAACATCCTCAGGGGCAATATCATTTTCCCTTAAGCAGTTCTGGAATGCCTTCACCACGCCGGCCGCCACGCCGTATCTGTCATCGTGTGTGGTCTTGACAGAAGATTTTCCTATGATTTCATGTGTGGCGTTGTCAATCGCAACCGCCTTTGTATGGGTTCCTCCAACATCAATTCCCATTCTCACCAGTCTGTTTCCCATGTTTCTTCTCCTCCCGTTAACCAAACATGATAAATGTAATAACCTGCAGGATGCAGCAGATAATCCAGCCGCACACCACGCTCATCTTTAAGAATTCCTTGGTAGATACCTTTGCGTAGCTGATGCCCCATACAATCCATGACTGGGTGATGCAGCAGGACACGTTCATAACCGTGGTGGCGGCAATCATCAGGGGAGCCAGGAAGGCCACCTCAAAGCCTACCCCCTTTAGGATGCCAAGGGTGGCCGCGCCGCAGCCGTAAAGGGTGAAGGGGCCCCTGAACATTCCAAGCGGCGCCAGCACACAGAAGATAACGGTGATAAATAAGGTGCTGTGTGGAATGATATTGCCCAGCAGCGCATTGAAATAGGGGATGCACAGCTCCGCCGCCTTGTTGAACATAGGGACCACCAGCAGGAACCCTACCAGGGGAGCCGTGTCCACCACGCCGTCAAAGAAGTCCTTGTTAAAGGTCCTGCAGGCAGCCCGGAAGGCTTTTAGTTTTCCGCATACAAACAGCGCATAGAAGCCGCCGATCAGAAAGCCCATGATAATGGGAACCTTGAATACAATCAGAAGGAACACAGGGATAAAGGGTGTCAGCAGGGACGGCGTGGGAGCAAAATCCAGTTTACGCCGGACCGGTCTTCTGGCTGCCCAGGAGTGAACCGATTTCTTTCTCATGCAGAACAGAATCAGGATGATGATAAATACCAGCTGTACTGCCAGCGCAATGCCGCCCCATTTCACATACTGCTCATAGGGGTACAGAACCTTGCCGTCCCCATCCAGAAAGAATGCGGTGTACTGCCCGAAGAGTACCGGGTTCAAAAACATGCCCGCGCCGATGCTCAGCATGAAGGATACAACGGACAGCACCTTGGGTATTCCCAGGGACATAAAGATGGGAAGGATGATAACGCCGATGGCCACCACTGCGCCCGCCCCAAACAGGGAGGA
>Ga0137302_10580_pt1 | contig 14224 bp, 17 predicted proteins | sample Ramsor2O_GlcNAcB_FD_97184 | JGI IMG/M metagenome (GOLD analysis project Ga0137302, IMG submission 97184) | Mouse cecal microbial communities from Vienna, Austria - N-Acetylglucosamine amended with D2O_GlcNAcB | ecosystem: Host-associated > Mammals > Digestive system > Large intestine > Cecum... | reverse complement strand
TCTCTCTACCAGTTCATAGTTATTCTCCCTCAGCCATGGTAACGCCGCTTCAATGGTCATTCCATCCACTCCCGGCGCTCCCTTGTTTGCCTTCACTCTTTTGTAAGCCCTGTCCAGATTTTCCTTGTTCAGTGTCTTACTTAAGATGTCTGGCTCTGCACTGTCTCTTTCCTTCCATATCCGGTTGAATGAGCGGTGCGCTCTCACATACCCTTTGCGTTCCGCGCTATCTCTTTGCGAGCAGCTTTCTCTGTTTTCTGTACCCATCTGCCCATTCCTCCTTTCCCTGTCGTACTAAAGACTCCTATTGATTCGGTCCTTCACTGAAAACAGCTACTATGACCTCTGCTGACTTCTGTACGCTCAGCATTACCTCTCGGCAATGGTTACTCCTTTCAGAGCATTCCGTACAGACCTCCCTGGGTACCACACGTTTCTTTCCCTCCATCTATCTGCCGCATTTACTGTACACGATTCCGTGTAGCTATCGGGCTTCATCTTGTGTTGCAGACTTACCCTCATGTACAGCCTTCTATACGGTTTCTGTCCGTCAGACCAGAGGTTTGCCCATGGGTTCGTTCCCCACATCCGGCTTCCTTCAGATTTGCAGTCACCTGCAACACCCTTGCCTTCGGCTATATCCTTCCCGCTACCAGGTGGATTCAGGACTTTCACCCGTTAGAAACGTGCGCCGCCAGGCGCACAACAAAAAAGACACCTAAACGTCATCAAACATTTAAGTGTCTTTCTTACAGTCCCTGCACAGGACTTCTTATTAAGGCAATCGCCAATTCTTTATCTTCCGAATCAGTCCGGAACAAACCATGAAACATTCTTCAAAAGAACGTTAAATCAATACCACCTCCAGATTATCACAATATATAGTTCATGTCAACTACGCCGATAACTATATACAGTCATACTGTGAACTTATGTACGCAGCGAATCATAGTATGTACCTGCTCATAATAGAGGTCCTCATCAAATCTGCCGCAGATTATGGAATAATTAATCAGTAACGGACGATACATTTCTATGAGTTTCATTAATGCTTCTTTGTCGCCCATCTTAGCAAGCTCCAGTAAACCTTCAAATTCAACCATGCTGCATCTCCCTTCTCAGCTTTTTCAACGTATTGTAATAAGTATCAACCACCTTTTTTACCGGAATATGGAGCCGCCCCGCGATTTCCTCAAAACTCATTCCGTTAATAATACGCCAGAAAATCATACGCTTCCTTTCATCAGTCAGGTTCGTAAGCGCAGCCAGTAACCGTTCATTCTCAATCAAATTGAGAAGCTGCCTCACATCCCCAAAGTCTTCGCATAGTCTGCCGACCTGTTCCTCTAAATGCTGATAATAGTCTCCCATGCGGGACTCTGCTTCCATATAGGCGGAATCCTCAATCGGGATCTCCCGTTCCTGAATTCTGACATGCCTTTTGATATATTTATTTTCGTATTCCTCACTGCTGTTTTGAGATATGCTCCAAACGAATCCTGCGTAGAAAACTCTTTATTTTTGCCTTCCATTTAATTTCCTCCATCTCGATTTTTCATCTGAAAATGGAGGTTTCCGGCGGCGACCGGCAGTGCGGTAATGGACCATTCGCCGCATAATATAACAAAATTCGACAAAAAAAAGACCGCTGGATATATAATCCAACGGCTGTCTGAATAATTATGAACATTTATTTCATATACTAATACGGTTAATAGTTCATATAGCACCGCATAAATATAGTATGATTGTTTCTTCCCTTTTTTAACATCACTACGCTATTTTGCGTATTTTTTAATTTTTCTCTTTCATTCCCCATGCTGCCCCAATTCTGCAGCCATAAAAAACACGCCAAAGCGCCAGAATAGGCTGCATTTTTTTATTAGCAGCTATTCCTGGTTTTGGCGTGCTTTGTGAACTATTATTTCACTTTTAATTGAGGGATATAGCTCGTTTTCATTTTCATCCAATAAATATAGTATTAATCAAAGTGAACTATTACTCGTTACCGGAGGTGAACTATGGAGAGTTTTCTTGTACAACTTGGTTCCATTATTAAACAGGCAAGAATTGAAGAAGGGTTGACACAGGCACAACTGGCAGAAAAGGCTGATATAAGCACCCGTTATTTAATGGACATCGAAAATAAAAACGATATTTCCAGCCTAAAAGTTTTTATTGCTTTGATTCGGGCCTTACGGCTTTCTTTAGATCCGCTTCTGTATCCCGGCACGGAAGGCACTGAAAAACTGTACCGGCTTCTGTCACAGTGCAATGATAAGCAGATTGCTGTCATTACAGCCATGACCCAAACCATGCTGGGTGTGGAATTCTAATACCTTTATTATATCAAAAGCCATATTATAATTTCTGACTTTTCTCATGCGTTTTTCATGTTTTTTTGTCAAAAATCCGGACAAATGACTCTGAAATCAAATGCCCGGATTTATCTCACCAATAAAAATTTTTTTGCACAATCTCTTTCAGGCAATACCGTCTATGACTTCCTCCTCAATCCGCCTGAACACCGCATCAATTTCATGGTCCTTCACGTCCCATTTCTCCGCTTCATTAAATTCAACCATATCCTCTGTTCCCCATAAATCCTTGTGAACAATATAACCGCAAGACGGGCAAAAATTACTGTCTTCCGGAATGACCGCCTCACAAAGCGGACATCTCCTGTCCGGCCGGTAATTTACAAATATCTTCGAGATTGTTTTAAGCTGCAGCGCCGTCTGGAGCATAAGCAGGATAACCACAGGACATTTCTTTTTCTGCCAAAACCAGAATCCGGCCATTACCGGAAGACAAATCAAATTTAATATTCCACAGTGCATTGCTTCATCATAAATAACATCTATATTTCTCTTATTCATCACTTACCTCCGAATTTGTTTTTCGGGTACATTACGGTTCCTGTCACTTCCTGTATTGGAATAAAACCAACCACTCTTGAATCTCTTGAGTGATTCCGGTTATCCCCCAAAACATATACGCTCTCAGGCGGCACAACCCAGACCCCCTTATCATGCTCATACGGTTCTTTTATATATTCCTCCACTAAAACTTCTCCATTTACCCATATCTCCCCGTCAGATACGAAAACTGTATCCCCCTCCACCGCGATAACCCTCTTAATGATACGCTTATGAAGCACTTTGGAATCAATAAGCACAACATCACCGCGCTGCGGCAAGGTTCCCATTCTCACAACGACAATATCCCCCTGGGACAGTGCCGGTTCCATGGAACTTCCACTCACTGCCGCCAGCCGATAATAATTGCTGATCCACAGGGCTGCCAATACGGCCAGCCCCATATTCATAACTACCATATATCTCCGCTTTGTTCTGATAAACATCCGCCCTACTTTCTGCGGAACATATGATTGGTATTTTTCAGAAGCGCAATCTCTTCCTCATCCATCTCATATTCCTCTTCTAATTCATTATCTGGTACAGAACCGTTTTCTTTCTTTATATCCCTTTTTACCCTTTCCTCTTTTGTGATACCTCCTGGCCGTTCCTCATGCTCTGAATCCGAAGCTGGAATTTCCTCACGATACGCCAGCACTGCCCTCGCAACATACCTGGCAATCTTCCTCCCCTGGGAGTTCAGTATTTGGGCAGCCAGCCGGTGCCGGTCATCGTCCGGATCAAACCGAATTGTAAATCTGTACTCATCTTTTTTCCCCATCACTGCCCTCCCAGACTAAGACGCGCGGTCCGCCAGATACAATTTCTTATACCCCTTTGCATTTGCCAGTGAATCATAGATGATATGATACTCACCGCGATACCGAATCCACACCTCTTTTATTACCTCCGCTAAAAGCATGGAACCGCCGCCCACAAAAATGGTTGTGATGGAATTAAAATCAATTCCGATTTCCCGGAAAATCCCCAGGGTATTGACCACATATTCGTAAACCACGCTTCTAATTAAATCTTTTATCTCCACTGACAACGGGGAATTTTTCTCCCGGATTACCAGGTCTATATCCGAGTCCTCCAAAAGAAAATCAAGCTGTTTTCTCATCCGGTTCCGTATCTCATTGTACAGCGGTATAACCCCGTTTTCCAAAGAGTCAAATATCTCTGTATCCGGCTCCCCATAACGGAGCAGCAAATAATCCAGTGTAAATCCGCCAATGTCAACAATCAGTACCTTTGCCAGCTGCCGCAGCTTCATATCCTTGGAATACATGACGGCCGCCGCATATGCCTGGATATAAGATACAACATCACAATAACAGATCAGATACTCTCTGCCGCCATATCGGAAAGAGACCGGTTCTTCATCTCTCCTGAAGTAGTTTTCAAATTTCTCATATAACCCCGAAAAATCAGCCGGCGGAAGCCCCACAAGAAGCTCCACGCCAACCGGACGGTTCGGCACCGGGCGGTAAATTCCCCGGTTCAGACGGTCCTCCAGCTCCCTTGCCACCCCCATGAGTGTCAGAATATAATACCGCTCGTCAAACGTCTTATCCTTCATGTACGCACTCCGCCGGTTGGACGGAGTATAGAATTTCCCCTTATACTCCAGGACTTTTGTATCCATTTTGGGTGGCATGATCTCCATTTCATTTAACCCGGACTGAAATGCAAAATGTTCCGTCTTGATTTGCTTATTGCCTGTATCCACCGATATAACCATATAAGTTCTCCTCTCTTTAATTCCTCTCGTTTTCCTTAAACGTATACAATACGTCCGGTTACAACTCTACTTTAATAAATTCGCCGACTCTGTGTGAACCGTATTTTAAAAATAAATAAATTATTTTTCATCTTCTGTCCAGGTATCCTGAAAATGCTGAAGAAGCTCCCTGCTCTCGTCCTCATAGCCCCATAAAATGCCGCGTAAGGCCTTCAGCGCCTCGTTACGCCATCTGAGAAATAGGTCGCCCGGTTAATTCTCGGTATCTTAGGGAAATGCGGCTCTAAGTTGTCTAAAATCTCTGAAACGTTCTCCGGCTTATAGGCCGATAAATAAGTATAATAAATAACCCAGTAGAATTTCTCCCCCTGGGGATGATAGCGCCTCATCAGTTCCACCGACTCGTCAATCAGACGCAGGAACTTATTGGAGCTGCTAATCCAATTAAGGCTAAAAATACAAGAACTTATAAGAAGTTATAAGAAATAAAAAAATGCCCCAAACCCGCATGAATACTAGATTCTTACGGGTTTTAGGGCATTTATCTACACTTCCGAACAATTACTTGGCGTAATCTGTAACTTGCCCTAAAATCCTTTATATTATGCCCTTTTCCAGCCTCTAAAAAAGTTTTACACCACTTTTACACCAACTTCCTCAATACCGTCTAATTTTCTTATTTCACCATGTTTTTCTTCCTGTGTTTCGTGTACATAGAGTCCCATTGTAATAGTGATAGAAGCATGTCCCAATATTTTCTGTAATACGTTTGGTTTTACGCCATTTTCGATACATCTTGTTGCGAATGTATGTCGGAATGTGTGGGGATGCGCTGGCTCAAACTCTACATAAGCAGTATTATTGATCTGGGCTTCGGCTCTTCTGTCTATATTGATATTCGTTATCACCCGTATCATCATTCTACGGAACGTTGAATCACCAACTGGATTTCCATTAATAGTACAGAATACCAGATTATCAAATTCCTTTTTCTTCTGCCAATTATTACTTCGTTGACGCAGTTTGAATTGATAGATTCGCTGATCCTTCAAGACTCTTATAGCTGTATCCGTTAAAGGAATCGTTCTAACGCTCATTTTATTTTTGGGCGAACCGAAGTAAAAACCACCTTTGGACTTATCCTGCAGTAATGTTCTGTTTACGTGTAGCTCCCTATTTTCAAAGTCAATATCCGCCCATTTCAATCCGCCTAACTCTCCTGGTCTCAAACCAGTCTGTAAAAGAAGGACATATGCATTATAATACATCGTGCCTTTGCTATATTCAAGAAAGACTTCCTGCTCTTGCCTGGTAAGGACTCTGGCCACCTTGACATCACGCTGCTTGCATTTTAGCCCTTCTGCTGGATTTTTAGTTAATATCTCACTCTGGATTGCTCCATCAAACAGCGCATGCATGGTAATTTGAGCTAATGCCATGGTACCATAAGCGTATCCTTCCTCATACATATCATTCAAAATAGTTTGAAGGTGGATTTTCTTGACCTTAGTTATCTGCATCGTTCCAATAACCGGTTCAATATTATACTTAAAACGGCTTTTATAGTTCTTTACGGTATTATCCTTTACAATTCCTTCTTTATAAATTTTAACCCATTGCCAAAACCATTCAGATACACACACTTTCTCTCCTGTGCCTGCCAGTCCATGTTCATCCTCATACTTCGCATCATTTAACCACTTTCGTACAACAGACAGCTTTTCATCATAACATTGCATACGCCTTCCGTAACGATTGGTGAATCTGGCAGAATATCGCTTATCCTTACGTTGAAATAAGCCAATACCCAATTCCTTACCTTTTAAATCTTTTCCCATCTAATCCACCTTTCTGATTACAAGAAACGCCTCCATAATTAAATGCTATCAAAATGACTGTTCCTGTTTGAACCGTATTTAAAAAGAAATTTTCTTTTTTTCATCAAGCCATCCCTCAAACTTTTTCCGCTTAACCAGAGTCCTGTTTCCATTGTCTATCGTAAACTCCCGCTTCATATCCAGTGCTGCCAGTTCCCGCAGCCGGTTCTCTCCTATCCCAAAATAGACGGCTGCCTCTTCTATCGTCAGCAGATATTTCTCCCAAAGTGGGACAGTCAAGTCTTTCTCCATTCTTTCACCTGCCTTCACACATAATGAATACAAGATCACAAGTATGCCAACTGGCTGATGCCAACAGCCACATATATACGTCACCATATATCCTGCACTTTATCGTCCAGGCCCACCCGATGGATTTCACATCTTAGAGGGAAGTATCATTATCGTTTTCTCTACATATCATCGCAGATGATTGGCTAAATCAATTTCCAGTATCTTCGCTCGCTTTTTCAAGGTCATGGCAAATTGCTGTATTGCTCCACATAGAGGATTTTTGACATTCTTGCTTTCTCTGATTTTCAATACATCTAAAACAAATCCCCATTTGGCAGTAAATTGTAAAACAGCATAAAAAAAGCAGCAAAGGAACTACTGGATTCCTCTCCAATAGACCCTTGCCGCTAACATGTTATGATAAACTCAATTTATTCATAATTTTTTATCTGACCACTTCAATCTGATCCTTCTCCCTGCTGTAAAAATACACTTTCTCTGAAAGGAAATCCTCACTGTCACGATTATGGTTCTGGAACCTTAAAGCCTCCCGGATTGTCTCCGGAGAGACCAGGTTACTCTTATGGATTACTGCAGCATCCGTATTAAGGAAACCAATATAAAGGTCACTTTCCAGCAGTCCACTCAGCCTTTCCATTACACCAGGCATAAAAACAGCAATAGCTCCATTCACACGATTCACCGTGGTTACGAATATCCCGTCTCCCCGGTTGTTTTTTACGGTTTCTGGAACCGTATGCATAAATTCCTGTTCTTCTGACAACCCATAGTACAATGAATATGCCTCAAATATCCTGGGCGAAAATAAACGGTATGTATTTTTTATTGCAGTTTCAATCACCTCTTTCTTTGTCTTTTCCCAGATAGGAAGCATTTTAGAGCTAACCATACTGCTGACATATTTTTCTTTCAAACTTCCTATATTTATGTATAATACCAATGCCACATCACCAATTTGATAAAATATTCCTTCCTCCAGTTTTATCACATTGGCTTCATAATTGAGCGGACGCAAAATTAAAGAATCCCTGATTTCCTCGTAACAGTCCACCTGATCAAGCACCCCGATTTCCAACACTTGGCGTGCCATCTTCAGTATATCTCTAACTTCCTCCATAACCTCTTCCATCGTCCCCCTTTTATCTCTTAAATCCTGATACATCTCCTCCATATGGAAACGCTGTACTCCCATTCCCTCTTCGGTTGGCATATTTACAACCAGACAATCCTCTGTCTCCGGGCTGCTGGCTGGCACTAACACAGCCTCTGCTCCCCAGTCCTTAATCACATTCTGTACTTCCTTTTTGATATTTTCTACAAACTCACAATAATCTCTGTTCTTATTCATTGATTTTTCCTTTCTCTTTCCTCCAGCTACGCTGGAAATATTAATCCTGTGGTCTTACATGGTTACTTGCTGTTTATTTATCCGGGCTATACCCAATCAAAATTTCCTTTTTAATCCAGTCATACTGATATACGCTGTTCGACAAGACACTGCCTTCCATAAACCTCCTGCTGTTTATGAATGATACCGTTTCCTGCCAATCTTTCAATTCCATCCTTTTTTTACTGAAGGGTATTAACAGAAACTCATGAACACTGGATGGCAATAAAATAATATCCTCTTTCCACGACTCTGCAATCCGCTCTAACAGCACTTTATCTAAAATACTGGCAGCTCCGTATTGGCTGGTGGCATTCGTCAGCATGTACATTGGATTGCTCACATCGTCAATATAGGCCAGATTCTCCAAAATAGCCTCCATGTTATCCCCTATCTCTATCTGCTGGGTACCATACGAAGTCTGTGCAACCTGGTAGATCAAGGGCGGGGTTAATACCGGAGTATTCCTTTCCGCCGCTTCCTCGACTGTCTCCAACTCCACACCCCATTTTCCCAAATCATCCCAGGTGATATTAAGATCCTTCTCTCCGTCGTACCGGTATATCCGGAAGGTTTTTATCATATCCAGATAGGCTTGGTGGGGTCTGGCTTTTCCCTCTGCCGCCTCGGCGTTCTCTAATACATAAATAATTCTGTCTTTTATCTCCGCAAATGTCTCCTGCTTCATTCTTTCTCTTCCTTTCTTAAATAAAATAAAGCACCGGAAATTTTCCGACGCCTTGCATTTTGGCAGTCTCCTGCCGTTATTCCTTTCTTATGCCCAATGCTCGCAGGGGAAGGTATGTCTCCTTTCCCTTTAGGCCGCTACACAAAGTTTCTCTTCTCCTTCCTGCACAGGTTCCACAATCAGACTGTCCGCCTTAGCGCAGCGCCCGGCTTCCATCAAATCCGCTTCCAGAACATCCGCCAGGGGTTTCCCAGCCAGATGCCCATGTCTGATTTTCACCTTCTTTTCCCTCATCTCGGAAAGTTCCTTCACACGCAGCAAAGCGCTTCGTTCTGCCAATTCCCAATCTTCCTTAGTCAAACGCCTGCTAATTGCTTTTTGCCACTTCCTTATGAAACTTTTTGCTTCCTCATAGTCAGCATTCTGTTTATCGCCTACCGTCCGCTTCTGTCTCGCGGTTCCTCCCGGTTCCACCTCCAACGTATAATATGGCTGATCCGGTTCGCTGGCTTTACGCAAAAACAGTATATAGCTTTCCCTTGTTTGAATACGGTCAAAATAGAAATCACTCCGATGCAGGCAATGCCCAAGTATGTGCCCTTCATTTATGATGTCCTCAATTCGGTCCGGAACAATGACCATGTAATCTTTATCTCCATATTCGTACTTTTCTTTTATTTGCTGACAGATTTCATCAACGTCTGGATACTTTTCCAATATTTCCTCCGCCTGCAGAGCAATCTCCTTGCTTCCTATCAATACAAGTAAATCATCATGGGCTTTGATTAATTCCTTTGGCTTAAATATCTGTTCCTGCCCTAAATCCATTTTCAGCCGGCTTGCCATAGTGGTATAATCCTGCCATGTTGAGACCAGCTCCTTCGGGGACCGGCCGGTTTCATGGTACTGCCGTTTTAAGTAATTGCAGACCCTAGCCGCGGTCATTTTTTCAATGATAAAGTCCAAGTCGCCGGGGCTTAAATGATTCCGCTCAAAATACTCGATGATTGAATCATGGATGTTGTTTTCCCGCAGCTTCTCAAACCTCAGCCATTCTAAATACACAAAACCTCCGTTATGCTCTCTAAGCCGTTTCATACGGCTCTTATCAATCCCCAGGGCTTTTGCAAAATCATTACTATCGGTTAATACAAGCTCCCTGCCGTCATTGATAACACTCCAGGCAAGCTGGCCGAGATCTGATTTTACGATTTGCTCCAAATACGGTTTTCTTCTTAGTGTCTCAAGATATTCCCTCGGATTTATCTTGTCTACTTTCCTGGCTAACTGCGGCAATCCGGTTTTTCTCAAAAATCCGGCCGACAAAGCCGGCAGCGTCCGCTTATAAACAGAACCCAGCTTCTCTTCTTTGGACCTGTAATATTGATAATATCCAAAACCGGCTTCTGGTTTTTCCCCTTTTATCCATCTAAATTCCTGGAATCGGTATCTGCCATAATAGTAAGGCGTTTCTTCCAAATCTGCGTTATAAACATATCTGCGTTCCTCCCGGCAGGATATATGAGGGGTTTCGTAATTCCCTTCTAAATAAGCTCGCGTTGCACTATATTGCCGGACGACAATCCCCTCTCCACATTTTTGCACAAGGTACATCATCTCCTCTTCCGTGAAAAAACGGCCTGCGCGTCCTCTTGATTTAAACTGGATTTTGTTTCCACAGCATTTACACCTACCCTGCGCATTATGCTTTGGTTTTATAATCGGCACATCTTTCTCACAATAGGTGCAGTAACCTGTATGGGCACCATTCCTCACATAATCATAAAAGATATAATTTTGATGTATACCATGCTTATTAACCCAGCGGTTCCAGTCTTTTGGTTCCGCCGGAACCTGCGCCATCACTTTATCCCATGACTCCGTTTTCCTCCTGTGCTTTCTCGTTAATGCTTCTTCGCGTAATTGCTCCTGATAATCCAATATTCCGCTATATCCATCTGCCGTTACTCCAAGATACTTCTTCATTTCCTCGTTTTCTTCGGCAGTAATATAGGAATTGGAACTATTAATATATCTGCTCCATTCAAGGTTTATCAACATGGAACTTCTCCATTTTGCATGAATCACATCCCATGTAAGAAATGTTCTGTCTTTCCCATCTATGAATACCTCATATACCGGCTTGACAGCCCCGATTTTCAAATCCCTTGTTAAATAAAATGCAGTTTTCAAAATTCCATTCATAACCTGGCATCTTAAATAAATCTCATACTGGTATGTATCTGGACCAAACTCTTCCCTTTTTTTCAGAATATCCTGTTCAGCGAGCCGAAACATCTCACCGGTAGGAGCCAGCCCGCCAAGCGCCATCAATTTTTTTCTTTTCATAATTTATGCTGCTTTCCTTTCTGTGATAGATCCGTCCGCCAGATACCAGGTATCCGGCAGGATTTCTTTTCCGTCCACAACAAAAAGCCCTATTTCTAAAACCTCTCTGCTGCCTGCAGCTTCTTTCACAAATCCCAGGACATCTCCTGTTTTTCCTTTTGCAACCGGATTCTTGCCTCTGACTACAACAAAACCATTCTGCGCTTCTCCCTCATTATCAACTACCCTTGCATTATTGCTTCTCATGGGATGTTCGCATATATACCTTAGACTGTGTGCAATAAATTCAGCAAGATTCAACTGCTTTACCAGCTTTAACCTGGTTGCAGAAATTCTACTGCCATAGGCATCCTCATCAATATCCCCATCTGCCAAAACCATGTAATAGACTGCGTTGCTCCAATCTGAATAATATGACAGACAGTCCAACGGGTTTTCAGCACAGTGAAAGCCATTATAGGCGCAATTAGCAGCCTCTTCCTCATTCCAAACCCCTAATCTGTACTGAAACCGATTCCCTCTGGAGGTACAGGACAGGTCCTTGTCAAACGCTTTATATGCGATTATCATTCGCAAACTCCTCCTGTGATTTCAAAATTTTAGAATAAAGAAACCTGGCCTTCAATTTGGCCTTTATCTTCCTTTAATACTTTTTTTTCAGCTACGGCCTTGATAGAATCCTCCATCTGGGATGCCAGCTCGTATGAAGCTGTCTTTTTCTTACCGATCCGTTTTGCCGATGAACTTTTCTTTCCCGCTTTACCAGTCAGTGATTTTGGCGCATTGCGTTCCAGAAATTTCTTCTCTGCTTCCTGGACTGCTTTGGAAACCTCCTCTGCATCATCCAGCTCGTAGTATTCACTTGCCCATTGGTATACCATATCCTCTCCAACAGCAACACAGTTTTTTTGCGGCCTCTTGCCTTCCTCATCGGTCACCATTTCCTGCGCTTTATTCATCAGGTACTCAATACACCGCTGCAATGTTTTATGGTTTAGAAGGACTCGCCCTGAAAATCCAGAATCCTCACAGTTTTGTAGAAGATACTGTCCTACCACATCTCCAAATTGCGGATCATTTAGAATTCCCATCTCATCCAACAGCTTACTCCTGACGGTTTCGTAGGTTTTTGCATTTCCTCCGTCCACCAGAAAATATCGTTTTCCTTTCAGATAGTCCTTTACGTCGTCCGTGGGAATGTTATTTTTCTCTGCCAGAATCTTGATTTCTTCTATTAGGCCAATTCTCCTTAAATCCGCCGCAATCCCATTGATTTCCTGAACGCTTCCTACTTTGTCATAAATTTTTTCTACCATTTCCTATCCTCCTGGCATAAAAACAGCCGGAGCGTTCTGCACCCCCAGCCATAATAAGATTAAGCAGCTGTATCCATTTCCTGCTGTCCCTCTTCGGTTTCACTGTCTTTGGTTCCACTTTCTTCTGTTTCTCCTTCCTCTGGCTGCTTTTCGTCTGATGTCTCTCCCCTCCTATCTTTATCTTCTTTTTCCAAAATTGACAGCAGCGCCAGGATCAGTCCCCTGCACCATGTATTCTGCCATTTCTGATTATAAATCTGAACTCCGTCAACGATGTCCCTCCATTCCTCTTCGGACAGTTCTCTTCCGCAATACTTTTTATAAAATGCATAGCACTGCTTCATGACATCATTGTACGGGACGCTTAGCGCCTGATCCAGACCACTTATAAATGCAAGCAGCAGCGATTCATCCGGATAAGCTTCTGCCAGTGTTTTAAGGTCCATTGTCTGCCTGCCGTTAAAAAATGCAAACATGTCATTGAATAAATTTTTCACAAGAACTTGATAGTCCATCCTTTTCCTCCATTAACCTTTCAGGCAGCCTGCTTTGTTTTCCGCTCTTTTTCCTGCGCTTCCAATATACCTAAGAGTTCCAGCATATGCTCTTTGCACCACTGGTTATCCCAGGCATTGTTAATACATTTGAAATCTTCCACTGCCGCGTCCCAATCAGCCTCGCTCAATTCCCGGTCTGCATAGCGTTTATAAAAAGCATATGTCTCTTTCATAATTGCGTTTGCATCCGATTCCACAGCCAGATTCAGATTACCAATCAGCGCTATAAAAAGGTTGCTGTCTTTATATTTATCATACAGGGCCAGCACTCCCTTATTCGCATTGAAAAGCACATAGATATCATTGAAAATTGATTTTACCTGAACACTTTCCTTCATTTACCACCCTCCTCTCTGTTTTAAAAATAAAAAAGACACTCAGATTTATACAATCCAGTGTCATTCCTGTACGGTCTCATGCCGCTTCTTTTCTACCCTGTCTCTGTAGTATTTTTCCAATGAATGGAATCAGATACCTCCTCTCTGAATTTTTATAATAAAAAGGCACAGAAATCCTGTTTATTCCTGCACCCAATTATTCCTGGTATAAAAATTGACTTTCGGCTATCTCCCGAAACAAAACTTAATGTGCTTTTCTATCACACAAAATCAATCACACCATAAGTCTACAACATTATGTAGTGCAAGTCAATCTTTTTTCATACCATATATAGTCAACATGTCAGCGATATATCATTTTGCTAAACTGCCGAATCGGCTTCTTCCACTCCTTCAGCAAACCGATACCCAATTCCCCATACCGTTTGAATGTACTTACCTGCCTTCGGCCCTATTTTCTTGCGCAGCCGTCCAATATGACTCATGATATTACTGTCATCTTTTACAAATTTGTCGTCCCAGATTGCGGCGTATATCTGCTCTTTAGAATAAACAACACCAGGATTACTTGCTAAAAGGAACAGAATGTCAAATTCTCGTTTTGTAAGAACAATTTCCCTGCTTTTTATCTCTACCGTCCGTTTGCAGGGATCAATGAGTAATCCGATGTTTTTATGAATCACAGGTTTTAAATCTAACCGTTCTGCTCCTCTTTTCATGCAGGCTTCCATTCTTACAATCAGCTCATCTGTATCCGCAGGCCAGACCAGGCAGTCATCTGCTCCCAAATTTAAT
>Ga0137302_10436_pt2 | contig 14269 bp, 12 predicted proteins | sample Ramsor2O_GlcNAcB_FD_97184 | JGI IMG/M metagenome (GOLD analysis project Ga0137302, IMG submission 97184) | Mouse cecal microbial communities from Vienna, Austria - N-Acetylglucosamine amended with D2O_GlcNAcB | ecosystem: Host-associated > Mammals > Digestive system > Large intestine > Cecum... | reverse complement strand
TATTGAGCTTCTTTTAGGCTGGAGAGTTGTCCGAGAGGCCGAAGGAGCATGATTGGAAATCATGTAGATGGCTACCGCTGTCTCAAGGGTTCGAATCCCTTACTCTCCGTTATAATCTTGGTCCGTTGGTCAAGTGGTTAAGACACCGCCCTTTCACGGCGGTAACACGGGTTCGAATCCCGTACGGATCATTACAATTTAATGAACACCCGGAGGTTTAGCTCAGCTGGGAGAGCATCTGCCTTACAAGCAGAGGGTCAGCGGTTCGATCCCGTTAACCTCCATTACGGTTTGGTAGTTCAGTTGGTTAGAATGCCTGCCTGTCACGCAGGAGGTCGCGGGTTCGAGTCCCGTCCAGACCGTTTCATTATTATTGTAAATACACCATGTTATTTTGGCTCGGTAGCTCAGTTGGTAGAGCAATGGATTGAAGCTCCATGTGTCGGCAGTTCGATTCTGTCCCGCGCCACCATGGAGGAGTAGCGAAGTGGCTAAACGCGACGGACTGTAAATCCGTTCCTTCGGGTTCAGTGGTTCGAATCCACTCTCCTCCATTTTATAGGGGCATAGTTTAAAGGTAGAACAGCGGTCTCCAAAACCGTTAGTGTGGGTTCAATTCCTGCTGCCCCTGCCATTATTATTTTAAAAAGTTTTCTTATCACGGCGGGTGTGGCGAAGTGGTTAACGCACCGGATTGTGGCTCCGGCATTCGTGGGTTCGATTCCCATCACTCGCCCTTTCATTTTTGGGGTATAGCCAAGCGGTAAGGCAACGGACTTTGACTCCGTCATGCGTTGGTTCGAATCCAGCTACCCCAGTTCGATTTACATTTTTGTAAATTGCAGAAATAGTATAATGGCGGTATAGCCAAGTGGTAAGGCAGAGGTCTGCAAAACCTTTATCACCGGTTCAAATCCGGTTACCGCCTTAGTACGATACTAATATTTGCGTTATGCCGACGTGGCGGAATTGGCAGACGCGCTGGACTCAAAATCCAGTGCCCGCGAGGGCGTGCCGGTTCGACCCCGGCCGTCGGTATTATCGATACATCATTCGTTCGTACGATTGATGTATCGATTTTTATCCTAATATTGGTTGAAGATCAACTGGTTGGATAAAAAAAGCTGTTAAAATTTAGTAAGTACTTGAGTGATCTGCAATCATGCCGACGTGGCGGAATTGGCAGACGCGCCAGACTCAAAATCTGGTGTCCGCAAGGACGTGCCGGTTCGACCCCGGCCGTCGGTATAACAATGAAGCATCAACGTATTCCTTACGTTGATGCTTTTTTTATTTAAATGTGTGCTTTCTTAAATTTTGAAAGGATTGATCTTTATCAGCAAAAAGAAAAAGTATTGCGAATTACTGTTTTAGAAAATTTACTAGAATGCGTATTTATTTTCACTAGCTGAGAGTATTCATAAGCAGTAACATAAAACTGTAAAGAGTATTCATAAGAAGGAGTGGAAATGAATGAAAAAAGTTGCATTAGTTACCGGTGCTGGTCAAGGTATTGGCTTTGCCATAGCTAAGCGTTTGTACAAAGATGGCTTTGACGTGGCAATGGTGGATTACAATGAAAACTCTGTAAGAGCGGCAGCGAAAGAGCTTGGTGAACATGCGATTGCTATCAAAGCAGATGTTTCGAAACGGGATGAGATTTTTTCAGCAGTTGATAAAGTAATAGATGTCTATGGTGACTTATCAGTGATTGTAAATAATGCTGGGGTAGCACCGACTACACCGATAGATTCTATTACTCCAGAACAGTTTGAAAAAGTTTATTCCGTGAATGCCGGGGGCGTATTATGGGGAACACAAGCGGCTTCTGAAGCATTTCAAAAGTTGAATCATGGTGGGAAAATCATCAATGCTTGTTCACAGGCAGGTGTTGTGGGTAATCCTAATCTCATGTTGTACAGTAGCTCAAAGTTCGCTGTTCGTGGTATGACCCAAATCGCTGCGCGAGATTTAGCTGACTATGGTATTACTGTAAATGCTTATGCACCAGGTATTGTTAAAACACCGATGATGATGGATATTGCGCATCAAGTAGGTGCTAATGCTGGTAAAGATGATGAATGGGGGATGCAAACTTTTAGTAAAGATATCGCATTGAAACGTTTATCTGAACCCGAAGATGTTTCGGCAGTTGTTTCATTTTTAGCCAGTGATGATGCCAACTATATAACTGGACAAACAATCATTGTGGATGGCGGAATGCAGTTCCAGTAATCAATAAGTTGTTGATCTAGGATTGGGCGTTCGGATAGTCCCGCAGGTTTTCAGTTGATTGAAACTCACCAAAATAGTGGCATTTTCTTGTTCAATTGTTACTGTAAGAAAAACTAAATGATAGTAGTTATGTAATTTGCTGTTTCATGCAAATCATCGAATGAATGACCCGATTAGATAGATTCTAATCGGGTCATTCATCTGTATACGAAGGAACGATCGAAAAAGTCTGAGAATGGAGTTATCACAAAGAATAGAACAAAAGATAAAGCAATTCTTTAGCCCTTGGCAAATTTGATGATTTCAACTTCCATGGGGGCGAGGGTGAGTTCACAAACTTTTCTTTTTGATAATAATGCTGTACCTCCCGATAGAAATTGTACTTGTTGTGAATCGTTTGTATGATTAAGTAGGAATAAGAAGATATGGGTTTGTCCTTGTCGAACAGTGACAGACAACTCGCTGTTTTCTTGCAAATACCTCTCAGCAACTTTTTTTAGTTTTGCATCACTAAAAATGTCGTTCAATAAGTCGGTCAACCCATCTTGTTCTAACTCGGTCCCTAAGTAATAGGCCAGCCCTTTGCCAAATCGATGCTTAGTGATGGCTGGTGAATCTTTAAGAAAGTCACTTGTGAAAGTGGCGAGTGGGATAGCGCCTTGTAAATGGATCAGTTCTTCCCACCGACGATTTTCATAAAATTTATTTTTAAAATGCACTTGTTGCTGGATTTCCGGTTTTAAAGGCTGAAATTCTTCAACTGTGATTCCCAATACTTCTTTAAAAAGTCCTGGATAGCCGCCAAGATAGACTTGATCGTTTTCGTTGACGATTCCGCTGAAGAAATTTGTCAAGAATGTTCCACCATTTGCTACAAATTCTTTGACTTTATTTCCGAATCCTTCTGATGCAGAGTACAAATTATACGCAATCACAAGGGGATAGCCGTCTAGTGATTCAGATGGATGAATGAAATCAACAGCAATGTTCAACGCTCTTAGAGCGGCATATAACGCCCTCATTTGGTGAATATAGCGAATATTGGTATTCGGCTTCGCATCTAGCTCAAGGGCCCACCAATTTTCCCAATCAAATACGATAGCAATATCGGCAACAAACCGGCTGCCAACGATGTCATTCAACTGTTTTAATTCATTTCCCAGAGCAGCACATTCTCGAAAGGTGCGACTTGTGTGTGGATCACCATGAGGGACTATTGCACTATGGAATTTCTCTGCCCCTCCTTGTGATTGGCGCCATTGAAAGAACATCATGCCATCGGAGCCATGAGCAAGTGCCTCATAACTCCATAAGCGCATTTGACCGGGTTTTTTGACGCCGTTTACTTGGCGCCAGTTGACCGCACTTGGGGCTTGTTCCATGATCAAAAAAGGTTTCTTTTTTAAACTTCGCATGAGATCATTGGCTAAGAATTGGGGATAGGGCAGAGATTCAAACGGATTAGGATAGGCATTCCAGCTAACGACATCCATTTCAGAAGCCCATTTGAAGCCATCGACATATTTATGAAGACCCATCAAATTCGTCATGAATGGGATGTTTGACGAGAATGTTTGAATTGCCTTTTTCTCGATCTGATAAATTTCCAGATTCATATCAGAAATGAAGCGACGATAATCAAGCTGTTGACAAGGATTCTTAAAAGTCGGCATTTCTTCTGGTAGGAAAATCTCATCCCATTCTTGATAGGTTTGGCTCCAAAATTTTGTTGACCAAGCCGTATTCAATGCTTCAATTGTTTGGTATTTTTTTTCTAGCCAATTTTGGAAACTGGCACGACAGTTCGGGCAATAACATTCATGGATGTGACAAGTATATTCATTATTGATATGCCACATCACAACTCCCGGATGTTGGCTGTATCGTTTGGCAACAGCTTCACTGAGCCGACGGGCATATTCCCGATAAATCGGTGAAGTCGGGCAATAGTGCTGGCGAGAACCATGTACCAACCGATTGCCATGAATGGTCATCGGCATCATTTCAGGATATTTTTTGACTAACCATGCAGGGGGCGAAGCTGTTCCATTGGCTAAATCGATGGCAATATTGTTTTCATAAAGGAGATCCATCAGCCAATCCAAAAAAGTGAAATCAAATGTTGATTCATTTGGTTGAATGTTTACCCAACCAAAAATATTGATGCTGACATAATTGACTCCAACTTCTCTCATTAAGCGCATGTCTTCCTTTATCGTTTCTTGTGACCACTGTTCAGGATTGTAATCTGCGCCGTAATAAATTTGTTTTTGATCAACCATCTGTTAAACTTCCTTTCTCATAGTAAGACATATTTGTTTCAATCATAACAAAAAAAGTAAAAGCTGAAAGCGTTAGCAAAAAGGTGCATGAAATAATACAAATATCTGTAAAATGTTCAAACCGATCTCAATACACGAGAACCATATTACTTGCTGTTTTTTTATTTTCAACCTACAATTAAATATAATTGATAACACTCAATTCTTAATGAAGATGTATTATTATTAGATGTTCTTTTATATTTATGCACATCTTCAGCATTTTTGAAATGAGCGAAAGGAATGGTTGGATATGTCAAAACCTATACAAATATTTTCAGAAATTGAACCGTTAAAACGGGTGATGCTCCATCGTCCTGGTGCAGAACTTGAAAACTTGATGCCGGATTATTTAGAAGACTTGTTGTTTGACGATATTCCATTTTTGGCACAAGCCCAACAAGAACATGATTTTTTTTCAAAAGTTTTAGTGGAGAATGGCTGTGAAGTGGTTTATTTAGAAGACCTGGCTGCTGAAACATTACAGCTTTCAGGATGTAAGGAAGCTTTCTTGGATGATTATTTGCAAGAGACGAAAATTCAAGATCAAGATGTATTAAATGAAGTCAGAGACTATTTTCTTTCGATTAAAGACGAACGAGCGTTTATTGATCAAACGATGGCGGGGTTAAAAAAACAGGATCTTTCCATATCGAAGACTGCAAGTTTGTCAGCAATGCGGGAAAATGATTATCCATTTATTATTGATCCGATGCCAAACCTTTATTTTACAAGAGATCCGTTTGCTATTATAGGACATAGCATTTCTCTTAACCGGATGTTTTCGGAAACTCGTCGAAGAGAAACGCTTTATGGACAGTACATTTTCAAGCACCATCCGCAGTTCGCCAAGCCATCGGTCAATTTCTTGTATGATCGAGAAGAACCTGCACGTATCGAAGGTGGGGATCAGCTTGTTTTGTCCCAGCATGTATTAGCGATCGGTATTTCTCAGCGTACAGAAGTGCACTCTATCGAAAAAATTGCTGAAAACATTTTTTCAATGGAACCGTCATTTGAACATATTTTAGCATTTGATATTGGTTCTGAACGGAAATTTATGCATCTGGACACAGTCTTTACCATGATTGATAAAGACAAGTTTACGATTCACCCTGAAATAGAAGGTGAACTAACCTTGTTCTCTATTACAAAGCAAGGACAAGAAATCAAAGTAGTTGAAGAAAAAGATACGTTAGATCACATTTTATGCCGTTATTTGGACTTGCCGGCAGTCGAGTTGATTCGTTGTGGCGGCGACGATATCACGGCAGCTGCCAGAGAGCAATGGAACGATGGATCAAACACATTAGCCATCGCGCCTGGCGAAGTGATCGTCTATGACCGGAATACTATTACGAACCAACTTTTAGCAGAGGCCGGTATTAAATTACATCAAATTCCAGGTAGTGAATTAGTAAGGGGCCGTGGCGGCCCCCGCTGCATGAGCATGCCGTTTATTCGTACAGCTGATTGATAGAATGACTAGCTGATTTAAGTGTTTTTTTATCAGCAAAAAACAGGTGGCATCACAAATTAGAACGTTTAAAAAAGATGAGAGGAAGTCATTTTTCTTTCATCTTTTTTTTATTTGATTAAAAAACCTCCATTATAATGAAAGGGATTACTTTTCGTGAAATTGTGCAAAAAATTTAAATTTTATATGTAATGATTATAAAAAAACAGATGAAACCTTGTTATACTACAAAATATATGTTACGGTTATATTAGTGACGCGGGTAAGTGTGAGTAGATGACACTTATTAAATTTTAACACCATACGAACAGCGATCGCTTGATTCGTAATGGTTTTTTTTCGCGAAAAAAAGTAGAAAGTAGGTGAGAGAATGTCTGTAGATGCCATTCGTTTGCTGCAAGAAGCAGAAGAGTTTGCAGAACAAAAAAACACGAAAGCGGAAGCTGAAAAAAAACAACTGATCCATGAAAGTCAAACAAGAATTTCAGCATTCCAGAAAGAATTGGTACAAAAAGAACGTGAAGCACAACGAATGATTGAAGAAAAAGTTGCAACGGAATTTGAGCAATCAAAACAACCCCTTGTGGCAAAAACAAAAGAGGAAGTTGAGACATTGCGCACGATTTCAGCTGAGTTGAAAGAACAAGCATTGGCAATAATAATAAATAAGGTTGTGACATAGATGGCGATTGCAAAAATGCAAAAATTCAGCCTGTTGACCTTTTACGAACAAAAAGATGCCGTTTTACAGCAGTTGCAAGACTTTCAAGGTGTCGAATTGCTTTCTTCTGAAATGTATTACGAGTCAGAGGAAACTACAGGCGTGTTAACACCCGTTCGTGATGAACAGAAACAGACTGAAGAAGTAGAAAACCAATTTGATCAAGTAAATTGGGGCCTGCAATTATTAGAGGAATATGTTCCAAAAAAAGGAATGCTGGAAAAACTTCGGCAACCAATTAAGCGCTACACACTTCACGAATTAGCGCAATCCGCTCATACTTATCCTTGGCAAGAAGTTTGTCAAACACTTCGAAAACAAGACAAACGTTTACGATTGATCGAACAAGAAAAACGAGAGCTTTTGGCTCAAGAAGCAGAACTGAATAGATGGAAATACTTTGAAGACCGTCCTCAGATTTTGAATGAATTAAAAAAATCAGGTGGCCTATTAGGTTCGCTCCCAAATTCAGAATTTGCGGCTTTCACAAAGGGGTGCGAAAAACTGCCCCTCGTTTATTTTGAAACAGTTTATCAATCACAAACGACTACATACTTATTCGTTCTTTTCCATAAAGATGTTAAAGATAAAGTAAGTTCCCTTTTAAAAAAGACTGCATTCGAGCAGTATACCTATCCCTATTCAGGTCTGCCAAAAGATGACCTGCAACATGTAAAAGAAAAATCCCACGCATTGATTGAGGAAGAAAAAACAATCAAACACTCCTTACGTGCAATGAGCGAAGAGCAGGGACAATTGCGTCTCGTAGCAGAGTATTTAGATGGCGCGATCAAACGAGCTCAGAGTAATGAAAAGTTGCTTCGTTCGGCTCATGCCGTAGCTATTTCAGGCTGGATCCCTGTTGAGCAAGCAGCAGAACTGGAGAAAAGGATCCAACAGGCCAGCAAAGATGCTTTTTATCTTGAATACCAACAAGTGAAAGAACAAGAAATCGAGGATGTTCCGATTTTGTTGAATAATTCGCGGTGGATACAACCCTTTGAAGGGTTAGTGCGGATGTATAGTTTGCCCCAGTATGATGAATTAGATCCTACACCGTTTATGGCGCCATTTTATATGGTTGCATTTGGAATGATGGTTGCAGATTTTGGCTATGGATTATTACTGTTTTTGGCAACATTCTTGGGCAAAAAATTCTTTCATTTAAGTAAAGGATTGGAACAAAATTTGACGCTGTTTCAGCTTTGTTCGATTCCCACGATTATTTGGGGCTTGATTTATGGTAATTTCTTTGGCTTTGAATTGTCATTCCAATTGTTATCAGCCCAAGAAGATGTCAATCAGATTTTGGTCTTGTCGATCATTTTCGGATATATCCAAATCATGTTTGGATTAGCTTTGAAGTTTTATGTCCTTTGGAAACGAAAAGATCAGAAGCTACAGGCTGTTTTTCAGGCTGGATCTTGGATGGTCTTTTTGATCAGTGTTGTTCTATTGGCAGCAGGAATGTTGCTGTTGCCTGATTCGCCTTTACAAACCATTGGTTTGATCATGATTATCGCTAGCTTAGTGGCAGTTGTATTTGGCGGTAGTTTAGAAGGCAAAACACTAGCTGGTAAAATCGGCTCAGGACTATATGGATTAATGGATGTTACGAATTACGTAGGGGATATGATCAGCTTCACACGACTCATGGCGTTAGGAGTCGCAGGGGGAAGTATCGCATCCGCATTCAATTTGATCATCAGTTATTTACCAATAGCTGCGCGTTTCACAGTCGGTATTTTGCTTTTTGTGGCGCTGCATGCATTAAATATCTTTTTAAGCTATTTAAGTGCGTATGTTCATGGTATTCGTTTACAGTATTTAGAATATTTCGGAAAATTTTTCACCGGTGGGGGACGAGCATTTGTACCTTTCAAAACCGATGAAAAATACGTAGAGGTTATCTCAGAAGAGAAAATGCAGGAGGAAAAGAATGGAAAATTGGATTAGTTTCTTTTATGAAAATGGCGGGTTGGTTTTTGCCGCATTAGGTGTAGCTACAGCGACAATTTGTGGTGGGATCGGCTCAACGATCGGGGTCGGTATGACCAGTGAAGCCGCTGCAGGATTGACTGCAGAGCAACCAGAAAAATTTGGACAGGCCTTGATCTTGGAACTGTTGTCAAGTACTCAAGGACTATACGGTTTCGTTATATCATTCATGATTTTTGGTCAAATGAGCGGAACGATCTCCCTTGATAGAGGAATGTACCTATTTATCGCTTCTTTACCTATTGCGTTGACAGCAATCGTTGCCGGAAGATGGCAAGGACGTGCTGCAAGTGCCGCTATGCAGATTTTAGCCAAGAAACCGGAGCACGTAACAAAAGGGATCATTTATGTAGCGATGATGGAAACGTATTGTATCTTAGGTTTCGTTATTTCCTTCTTGCTAGTTTTAAATTAAGAGGGGGAGAAAGATGTCTGATATTACGCGATTAACCGAAAAAATCACAGCAGATGCTGAAAAGAAGTATCAGTTGGTCCTTAATGATGCACAAGTAGAAATTGAAAAACAGGAGCGTCTCAAACGTTCTCAACTAGAAGAACAACTTTCTGATCGTTTGGCCCAATTTGAAAAAGAAAAACGGGCAGAAATGTATTTGCAGATTTCCGATATTCACATTCAGTCTCGCAATAAAGTGCTTGCCGCGAAACAATCCGTTTTGGAAGAATTGTTTAGTGAGGCACTTGAGCGCTTGAACCAAATGGAAGCCGCTGATTTTCAAGCATTCGTCACAAAAGGAGTACAAGAAGCACAGGTTTTTGGTGAAGTTGAATTGGTTTTGGGAGAAAAAAGTGCGCATCTGCTGACAGAAGGTTCATTGAAAGAGATTCAACAAACGATTCCTGAATGTCGACTAACAGTTGCAAAACAAGTTTTGCCGCGAAAAGGCGGATTTTTACTGCGCCGAGGCGATATTGAGCTGAACTTTACGTTTGATGCGTTGTTGGATGCCAGCAAAGAAAAGTTGAGTCATACATTACTGCAATTGATTTTTGAACAGTAAGCGGGTGTAAAAATGGAAGATATCAAATACAACACGCTGAATACACGAATACGAACCTATGAAGCGGAATTGATCAGTCGCAGCCGTTACGAACGTATGCTTTCTGCCAACAGTGCCGAAGAAGTTTATGCTCTTTTGCGAGAAACCGTTTATGGTGATTTTATCAATGAAGAAGATCGAGTCCATGATTTTGAACAAGTATTGACCGCAGAATTAAAACGAGTATATGAAAACTTGTATCAGCTAACACCTGATCGTTCTGTGGTGGATTATTTTGCCCTTCGCTATGATTATCAAAATCTGAAGGTGTTAGTAAAAGCTAAATTCATGAAACAAGACTTTTCTGAATTTTTGGTACCGATCGGAACCATGCCTTTAAATGAATTGAAAGATTTGGTCAACACAAGAAAAAGTGCGCACGCAGAGCAGCCAATGATTGCTTGTATCGATGAAGTATTTTCCTATATCGAAAATTATCATGAGATTCAATCCGTAGATATCATTTTTGACAATCATTTTTGGGAACATCTTTGGTCAATTGGTAAGCGATATGATGATCCGTTTTTACAAGGAATCATTCAACGGCAAGTAGATATTTTTAATATTTCGACAGCACTACGTAGTTACGCCATGAAGCGTCATCGAGGCTTTATCAGCGCTGTTCTAGCAGATAATGGGACTCTCCCTGCAAAAGAGCTGTTGGAAGCAATCACGACGTCTTTGGAAGTTTTTGTCCAGTATCTGCAAAATACACCTTACAAACATTTGATCAATCACAGCTATGAAGAACTGCTTGAGAAGAAGACCCTTAATACGTTTGATCTGCGAAAAGATAACTTTTTGATGGAAAAATTGAAAGAACAAAAAATCGTACCATTCGGTCCAGCTGCGATGATCGGTTACTTGTATGCAAAAGAAATCGAAAGTAAAAATTTACGGATTATTTTGATTGGAAAAATCAATAAAGTGCCGGAAGAGATATTAAGAAGTCGGGTGCGTGATACGTATGAATAAAAAAATAGCAATGATGGGTGGCAAAAACTCAATTTTGCCCTTCAAAGGTCTAGGAATCGATATCTATCCTGTAGATGATCTTGAAGAAGCCGCACAACAGCTGCAGGAAATGGCAGAAGACTATGGGGTGATCTTCTTGACCGAGCGATTGATTGAACAGTTGGAGTCAATCATTCGACAATACGAAGAACTACCCACGCCAGCCATCATCCCCATCCCCAGCAGTACAGGGAGTCTAGGGATCGGAATGGCACGGATCCAGCAGAATGTCGAGAAAGCTGTTGGAATGAATATATTAGATTCTTAAAAGAGAAGTACGGCAACTAGGAGGAATGCATGTGGCATTTGGCACAATAGAAAAAGTATCTGGTCCCTTGGTCACGGCCTCAGGTTTATCAGGAGCTAAGATCCATGAAATCTGTAAAGTCAGTGAAAAAGGCTTGATTGGAGAAATCATCGAGATCAAGAAAGGTCTCGTGTCGATCCAGGTATATGAAGAAACAGCAGGAATTGGACCGGGCGAACCCGTTGAATCAACAGGGGCTCCGTTATCGGTTGAATTAGCCCCTGGCTTGTTGACAGAAATGTTTGATGGTATTCAACGTCCATTAGATACCTTTATGAATCAAACAGAGAGTGATTTTTTGGAACGGGGTGTGACCATTGACCCGCTAAATCGTCAAAAAAAATGGACGTTCATGCCGCAAGTAAAAGTAAGGGACAACGTACAAGCTGGAGACATTCTAGGACTTGTTCAAGAAACAACAGCCATTGAACACAAAGTGATGGTTCCGCCAGGTGTGAAAGGCACTGTAAAGGAAATCATGGTAGGTAATTATGCTATTACTGAACCGATTTGTCTTTTAGAAACGGCAGAAGGCGAACAACGCTTGACTATGATGCAAAAATGGCCTGTCCGTAAGCCTAGACCGACTGCAGCAAAGTTAAATCCGGGTGAACCATTAGTCACTGGTCAACGGGTGATCGATACCTTCTTTCCGGTAGCTAAAGGTGGATCGGCAGCTGTGCCGGGACCTTTTGGTGCAGGAAAAACCGTTGTTCAGCATCAAATCGCGAAATGGTCGGATGTCGACATCGTTGTGTATGTTGGTTGTGGCGAACGCGGCAATGAAATGAAAGATGTTATCAATGAATTTCCAGAATTGATCGATCCTCACACGGGTGAATCGATCATGGAACGAACCGTTTTGATTGCCAATACTTCAAATATGCCAGTTGCAGCTCGTGAAGCTTCGATCTATACAGGAATCACTATTGCTGAATATTATCGGGATATGGGATACAGTGTAGCGATCATGGCAGATTCGACTTCACGATGGGCCGAAGCATTACGAGAAATGAGCGGTCGTTTACAGGAAATTCCTGGAGATGAAGGATATCCAGCCTATTTAGGCAGCCGGATCGCGGAATACTATGAGCGTGCTGGTCGGTTCCGTTCGTTGGGATCGGAGCCTCGAGAGGGCAGTATTACAGCTATTGGTGCTGTTTCGCCAGCTGGAGGGGATATCTCAGAACCAGTTACTCAAAACACGTTGCGGATCGTGAAAGTTTTCTGGGCATTAGACAGTATGTTGGCACAAAAGCGGCATTTTCCTTCTATTAATTGGCTGAACTCCTATTCTTTGTATGAAGATCAAATCAATTCTTATTTAGATCAGTTGATGGGACCTCGCTGGTCGGAGATGGTCAATGAAGCAATGGCGATCTTGCAAGAAGAAAGCCGCTTAGAAGAGATCGTTCAGCTAGTGGGAATGGATTCTCTCTCTCAGAAAGATCCTTTGACGATGATGACGGCTCGTTCTTTACGTCAAGATTATCTGCAGCAGAATGCTTTTGATGACGTGGATACCTATACGTCAAGAAATAAGCAATTTAAAATGCTAGAAAATATTTTATATTTTGATGAACAAGCAAAACGGGCCTTGCAGCTAGGGGCGTATCTGGATGATATAACCAAAGGTACCACCGATCTGCGAGAACGGATTGCCCGCAGTAAATATATTCCTGAAGAAGAACTAACACGTTTAGATGCAATCAAGCAGGACACGAAAGCATTATTACAAAAAATCGTAGAGACTGGAGGAATTCATTAATGCTAAAAGAATATCGAACAGTCTCGGAAATCGCTGGTCCTTTGATGGTGGTAGAAAATGTCAAAGGCGTCAAATTTGACGAACTTGTCCAAGTGCGAATGGACAGTGGCGAGGTTCGTCAAGGGCAGGTTTTAGAAGTCAGCGATGATTATGCCGTTGTACAGGTTTTTGAAGGCACTAGTAACCTGAGTGCAGAAGAGAGTAAAGCCCGCTTTTTAGGAACGGGTTTAACGCTTGGTGTATCGCCAGATATGATGGGGCGTGTCTTTGATGGACTAGGTAAGCCTAAAGATGATGGACCGCAGATCATTCCAGAAAAACGAATTGACGTCAATGGCGAAGCCATCAATCCAATGGCCAGAGATTTTCCAGATGAGTTCATTCAAACGGGGATCTCAACGATCGATCACTTGAATACGTTGGTCCGTGGTCAAAAACTGCCGATCTTTTCTGCGTCAGGATTGCCTCATAAGGAAATTGCAGCACAGATCGCCCGTCAAGCGACTGTGCCAAGTCAAGAAGGTAACTTTGCCATCGTTTTTGCGGCGATCGGCATTCCTTTCGAAGAAGCTGAATTCTTTGTAGAAGAGTTTCGCAAAACCGGTGCATTGGATCGCTCGGTATTGTTCATGAACTTAGCCAATGATCCAGCCATTGAGCGGATTGCTACACCGAAAATGGCATTAACAGCAGCCGAGTACTTAGCTTTTGAAAAAGGAATGCATGTATTAGTTATCATGACCGACATGACAAACTATTGTGAAGCGCTGCGGGAAATTTCAGCTGCTCGCCGAGAAGTTCCTGGCAGACGCGGTTACCCTGGTTATTTGTACACCAACTTAGCGACTCTTTATGAACGGGCAGGACGTTTGATGGATAAAGAAGGATCCGTCACTCAAATTCCGATCTTGACGATGCCGGATGGAGATAAGACCCACCCAATACCCGATCTGACCGGCTATATCACGGAGGGACAGATTATCCTTTCCCGTGATCTTTACAAGAGAAACATCAATCCGCCAGTGGATATTCTACCTAGTTTGTCCCGACTGAAAGATAAAGGAACCGGAGAAGGCAAGACTCGGCGGGATCATGCGGCGACGATGAACCAAATCTACGCGGCATATTCTGATGGGAAGGCTGCCAAAGAACTGTCGATCGTATTAGGGGAATCCGCACTTTCAGATATTGATAAGAAATTTGCTCGTTTTGCGGATCTTTTTGAAAAAGAATACGTAAATCAGGGATTTGATACCAACCGAACGATTGAAGAAACATTGGACATTGGCTGGAAATTGCTCGCTACATTACCGAAGCAAGAATTGAGCCGAATCAAAGAAGAATTTATTGAAGCCTATCTTCCTACTGGG
>Ga0137302_10577_pt1 | contig 14271 bp, 12 predicted proteins | sample Ramsor2O_GlcNAcB_FD_97184 | JGI IMG/M metagenome (GOLD analysis project Ga0137302, IMG submission 97184) | Mouse cecal microbial communities from Vienna, Austria - N-Acetylglucosamine amended with D2O_GlcNAcB | ecosystem: Host-associated > Mammals > Digestive system > Large intestine > Cecum... | reverse complement strand
CAAGTTCATGAGTGTTTCTTACAAATGGAAGCACATCGCTCTTTACTTGATTCATATTGGCTGACACTAACTTTTCTTTCAGTCGAAGAATAAATGAGTCCTTGTCAAGAACTTCATTGTTAAATTGCAAAGTTCGCTCGGCAAGATGTGTAAAACTCAATGGTACGTTATGTCGGACATACCATTCAAAGTCATACCAATCACGCCCCTTCACGCGATTCTTCCATGCACGATAGACCAACGCGTGCATTTTGCCAGCGAATAAATCCGGCAGTGTAAAGCATCGTGTCATAAACGAGTGTGGCTGCAATAATAACTTCTGCTCAGTCCTGAAATTCAACGGAGGCAAAGTATCAACCTCAATCTTTATCTTTATTGATTTGTCTGTCTGGAATGACACATCATATACATCAGTGGTATCTTTCAGAAATGCAGATTCTACTTTCCCAAAATTCTTCTTATCCTTTTTCGTAATCTCCACTTCCCTGCCAACAACAGCAAATTCATCTATGATTGACTGGAAATACTTCGTGAAATCAAAGTTTTCATCAGGAGTAAGGAGAGAGAAATCCATATCTTCCGAGAACCGTTGAAGTCCATGGAAAATTCTCAAACAAGTACCTCCATAAAAGGAAGCCACATCAAAGAATCCACCATTATGAAGACCGGCAAGTATCACCTGCTGATTGACCTCGAAAATTGCATTCCGCTTTTGCTGCTCTGTTGATAAATCGTATGCGGAAAGCATATTGTCATATATATCATTCTTCATCGCTTCAATAGTTTTAATAGTGTCCGGATTGAATCGGCCTTTTTGCCTACTTTTGCATATTCGTCCAGAATTGCGGGATTTATTTGTTTGAAATCGCTCAACTCCATTCTGATATCTTCCTCCAAATAAAGAGCCGCATCTTTGGGATAGCGAAGATTCACTCCGGGAGAGTTGGCAATCAAGTCGCATAACGCCTTTTCAGGAGTGGCAATCACAAAGGCATATTCATTTTTCTTGATACTGGATAACCCCACTGAAAACGCATCTTTGGAAATATAGGTGTATTCAAATCGTCCAACGGGTGTATCGAAATCACGGGAGTGCTTCAGCGTCATGGACTGCATAACATAGACTTCTTCCGGTATCAATCCATAATAGCGTAGAGCCGACGACATGGAAACATACGAAGGTGTATAGAGATGATTCGCAATCAGCTCTGTTGACAATGGAATGCCCGTCTCGTTTGGACTACACACATAAAGTCCCCTCTTGAGCCGAATAACCTGTTTATCGCGCTCAAGCAACCTGATTTTCTGGTTACCACCTTTGATATGGGGATATAGAGATTCCAAGGCAGCAGCAGTGACAGGTATGTTTCTTAAATGATCCAATGGACTTTTCACAGTGCAAAGATAGTAAAAATTTGAATACTAAAACATGTTTGACATACTTTTTTATTCAAAATTTTTCGGCAAGCCCATATTCTAAGAGTTGTTTTATTTACCAAACATTAGAACGGATACTACTTAAATCGGCTCAAAATAGAAGTAAATATGGCATGAATCAGCTCCCAATGAGCCGATTTTCCATATTTATGCGACTATTTTGAGCCGATAATCGCGACAAGAACAGCTTGTTTAAGGTCATTATCACGACAAGATGGCGTGTTTTTCAAGGCATATTTAAGGACATTTGTCACGATAACGAGACAAGCGGGTTTTTACTGAATTTGTACGGTGCAGGACATGGTCGAGAATGTTAAAATTGTGATATTGCTTTGATAATCGGGAGATTATCGCTAACTTTGCACTGAGTCACTGTTGTCAGTTTGGCAAATGCGGCTTGTAACGATTTAAGTAGCAGACGGTTAACTACTTACAAACATAGAAAATGCACGTCACTTGTACGGATTAGATTTATACCCATCTGTATATCAATAAATTAACCGCTTCTGCATCGGAAAATAGATAAACGCTTGAAAATCACATAATTAGCTAGCAAATAACACGAAACGCCTCTTTTCAGGGGCGTTTTTTATTGGTCAAAATTGCCGATTTTTGTGCATTTTGGTCGATTTTAGCGATTTCCTGTACCGCGATTGTACCGTTTCCGGGGTTCACCACCTACCTCATCCGAGGTAGTGGAGGATGTTGCACACGCTTGCACACAGTTGCACGCGCTTGCACAAAAAAGTAACCGTTTTAACAGAAATAACTATGAGTAGTACAATCGAAATCTCAAAAATCTGTGGTTGGTGCGGTAAAGAGTTCATTGCTCGCAAATGCTCCACCAAGTACTGTTGTAAGCGATGTAGCGAACATGCTTATAAAGCGGAAAAACGTAAAGAACATGTTGCTCGATGCAACGAAAAAGCAGTGGAAACTGAGAAAGTTAAACAGTCGGGTAATAATGAGTATATGACGCCACGTCAGTGTGCAGCTTTACTAGGCCTTTGTGTTAGAACTATCTATTATCATCTGGAAGCAAATCTCATACCATGCATACGCCTGAAAGGTAAGACTCTCATCAGCCGAGCAAGCATTGACAAGATGTTTGAGAACCCTCCTGAATATATCAAGAGGGAGAAGATGGTGGCTGAACCCATTGAGGAGTTTTATACGACCAAGGAGATTCTTGAAAAGTTTGGCATAAGCAATTCGTGGCTTTTCAAGATGGCAAAGGAGCGGAACATTCCGAAAACAGTTGTCCGTGGCAAAACACTCTGGAGTCGGAAACACATCGACAAGGCTCTTGCCGATAAACAGCCAACTGAGACGGTAGCAGAAGAATGGTATTCCGTAGAAGAAGTGTGCGCCAAGTTCAATATGTCGAAAGAGGCTGTCTATCGTTTCGTGTCGGAGCGGAAGATTGGCAAGCGTAAGGATAAATGTAAGGTTTTCTATTCGCGCCGTCAGTTTGACAAGGCGATGGGAATTGAGTCTGAGTTGGAGCCGGAATACTACACCATGCCGGAAGCGATGGCGCGGTATAACATGACCCGTGACCAGATTTCCCATTACGTCCGGACACATGACATTCCAAGAAGTTATGAGGGCAGGTATGTGAGAATCGACCGCAAGGCTCTCAATGCTCTGTTCGCCCCACCGAAGATTGGTTAAAAATCGGTGAGCGGTACAGGTGATTCTATCATCACCATTTCACCATCAGTCTTTTATATAGTTTTGTATAACGATTAATCAACAAACAAGAAATACAACCATGTTACCATCAACCTGTTCCAAAGTCAGCCTGCGCCAGCGTCCGATAAAGAACGACCGCCTGTCGCTGTACCTCGACTACTACCCGGCGATACGCAATCCAAGAACAATGAAGATGTCGCGTCGTGAGTACCTGGGATTCTACATATTCGCAAATCCGCGCAACAAATATCAGCGTGAATACAACGACTCGATACTGATGCGTGCCGAGATAATACGCTGCCGCCGTCAGGAGGCGGTCATTAACAATGAGTTCGGTTTCCTCGACCGCGAACAGCCGAAAGCCGACTTTCTGCTGTATTTTGAGGAGAAAGCGAAAAAGCATTATGACAAGTGGCTCATCGTCTATCGTCACTTCGAGAGATTCGTAAAGGGGAAATGCTCATTCGGCGATGTCACCATAGAGTTGTGCAACAAATTCCGTGAATATCTGCTGACAGCCAAACAGCTCCGTCACCCTAAACTGACCATCACACGCAATTCTGCCGCCGGATATTGGTCAACATTCCGCGCTCTGCTGAAAGAGGCATACAAAGAACGGTTGCTTAAAGAAAATCTCAACGACTTCATTGAGGATATCGAATATGAGGAGGTCAAGAAAAATTTTCTCACGGCTGATGAAGTGAAGTTGCTTGCCGCCACACCCTGCGAGAAGCCTATACTGAAAGCGGCCTCACTGTTCTCTATACTGACAGGATTGCGAATAAGCGACATACTCAAATTGCGGTGGGAGGATATACGTCCGGATGCCGATGGAGAGATGGCTATGTTCATCCGTATTCAGAAGACGCAGAAAGAATCAATCCACCCTCTCAGTCCGGAGATGCTGGCATTGTGCGGCGAACGGGACAAGGGGATTGTCTTCAAGGGATTCAACCGCTCTATGACGCAGGAACCGCTGAAGAAATGGCTGAAAGCGGCGGGTATCACAAAACGTATAACATTCCACCGTTTCCGAGATACGTTCGCCACTCTCCAACTCGCTGCCGGGACTGACATATATACGGTAAGCAAGATGCTCGATCATGCCAACGTGACCACGACGCAAATTTACGCCCGATTGGTTGACTCCACCAAACGCGACACAGTTGGTCGCATAAAACTTACATAAAATCATCAATGGCAACCGTGGTTCAGTGTGGACCACGGTTGCTGTTTACTCATCTTGTGACTTATATCCGGTGACACAGTTACCCGATAATAAACCATTGGTTTCCATATTATTCCATTTTAGTTCATGTTAGCAATACGACTGTTAAAAAAGGACATTACAGGATAAAATTTGTGTCCAAAATTTCGTATTTAGCAATCGGCATATTATACTTTTGCAGGATAAAACAATAGATTTTATCCACATGAATACACATTTGAATTCAATCCGTACAATAGCCCTTGTCTGCATCGCGGGTAAGGCTGTATCTGTAGGTTTCTCATCGGAAGAAGCATCCCTGGCGACTTCCGTAAACGCCTCAATCACCACTTTTCTTATGTTCACACTATGTTATCTTTCCGTAGAGTATGGCATACAATTCTTTATCATCCCTCTTGTACGTGAGCCATTGGGTGTTATATCATTCAAGCGCAGAAAGGATAAAGCAGTCGAACAATTAGAAGGAACGGTAATTAATTTAGCCGAGGGAGTGTCACCGCTCGACACTCCCAAAGCGCAGGAAGTGATAGCCTATACTCTGGGAACATTTGCCGGAGTATTGGCCAATGAGGAACTGATGTCTCTTGACAATAATCTGAAAGCCTTTATTCTCGGAGAGCCGACAACGCAAATCTCAGTAAATCGCCGCATCTCAAAATTTCGCACACATGACGTGTATCATTTCGGATGGAATATCGCCAAACGGCTTAAAATACCCAATACCATGATGGCCGAATTTCTGAAATCACAATTTCCGTGGCAACTCGCTGATGTCGAGATAAGTACCATCGCCAAAAAACTTTCTTCGGATGAGGGTGCATTCACTCTCCCTAAAGTCGAGCCACGTCTGCCTCTGGCACCTTTTCCTCTCGCCAAGAAACTCAGTATCTGTTAAATTTCGGTGAAACTCTGCCAATCAGCAAAATAACCGTTTCCCTCACCGGTTCACCATTGCCGATACCCATAATTTTGCGACAAATTCTAAAACGTAAAATATGGAAAATACAATTCCTTCATTTGACTCGCTCCCGCATCTGGTAGGCAGTCTGATTAATGAGATCGAGGGACTGAAATCCCTCGTGAAAGAGGCAATCGGCATGAAACCGTCCGAGCATGACAACCGTCTTGTTGGCATCGACGAGGCTTGCAAGATTCTCCGACGTAAGAAATCGACGGTGTATCACATGGTGCGCGATGGCATACTGCCTCACTACAAAGTAGGCAAGATGCTGGAATTCCGCCCTTCGGAACTTATCGCTTGGCAGGAACAGCACGCCTGCGATGGTTCCAAATCATCAGGCGAGATTCTTGCCGAGATGAAATCAACCATGCGCCGCAAACCCAAATCCGGATGGTGATGGCTTCTTATTATCAAAACCGCAGGATGCCACTGCGTCCGGCTTGTGGGTTGCATGAGGATGAGCCTGTTATCCCTCAAAGCAAACTGCAAAAGGTAGTACCCTCTTTCCCTCTAAGCGTGTTTCCTATGACTATACGTAATATCGTGGAGGCGTTGGTTGAGTATGAGCATTTCAACGTCAATTTCATATCTGCGTCCATGTTCACTACTTTCGCTGCTGCAATGGGTAACCGCTGGACGGTGCGCTTTTCGGCGACATGGGTTGAGCGACCTATTATGTATGTGGCACTTGTCGGTTATCCGAGTTGCGGCAAGACTCCTCCGCTCAGGCTTGCCCTGTCGCCTCTGCTCAACCTCGACCATGAGTATGACCGGGAGTATTGCGTTAAACTCAAAGCCTACAAGAAATGGGAGTCCAAATCTCAGAAAGAACGTACAGCACTGTCTTTGCCGGAGGATATGGAGCGACCGAGGCGCAGGTGTCATGTGGTTGTCGATGCGACCATCGAGGCGTTGATCGGTGCCATGCGCGACAATCCGCAGGGCGTGATCCTTTACAGCGATGAACTTGAAAGCCTGTTCGCCAACTTCAACCGTTACAACAGTTCGGATGAGAGCTATTTTCTCAGCGCGTTCAGCGGCACACCATTCAAGTATATCCGAAAATCTGCTGATGAGCATATATTTCTGCCGAACCCGTATTGCTCCATAATCGGCAGTACCCAACCGGGACGTCTCGCAAAGCAATTCGGCGGTGAGCGTGTTGTCAATGGCTTTTCATCCCGCTTTCTGAAAGTCTATCCCGACATTATCGATATGCCTACATGGGGCACTGACCGTATGCCTGATGGAATCATGGAGAAATGGGAGCAGATAATCCGCAAAGTCGTTACTTTTGACTTCAAGGGAAAAGAACAGCCAACAGAATTGACTTTCTCCCATGAAGCCCATAGGAGACTGTGCGAATGGAAAGATAATGTTAACAACGCGATATACTCTGCCACCGAATCGGAAGCGGAGAAAGCCGTGTGCGGAAAACTCGAGACCTATCTCATACGCTTCTGTCTAATAATCCGGATAATGAAGAATATCTGCGCCGGAGAGTCGGCAACAATGATAGATACCGAAAGCGCGGAGGCGGCTATTGAGTTGGTCGAGTATTTCCGTGAGATGGAAAACCGTGTAATCCGTGTGTCATTATCCGGCAATCTTGACAAACGGCAATTAGAATTGTTGAACGCTTTGCCTTACGACTTCCGGACATCGGATGCCATCGACCTCGGACGGTCACTCGGGATGTCTGAATCCACGGTAAAACGGTTCCTGAAAAACTCTGCCCTTTTCAGAAAAGAGGAGCATGGACGCTACACGAAAATGTCATGTGACCCTTGAAATTTTCGACACTTTGACATTTTTCACGAGGCCATTCAAGTGGGGTGTGAGAACGAGTCTGTCAGACTTCTTAGGTGTATAAATCTTGCTGTGCAAGATATGCCGATTGTTCCCACAACGGCAATCCTGCCACCTCGCAGAGTTGGGTCAATCCCGCTCGAAACTCGCAGTCTTTTGTAAGGATGAAAATATCATGTGACCATGAAATCAAGAGATACAATCATCAAGACATACAGTCTTGATGGCATTATGACTTCAAAACATAATATCATCATAACATCAACGTATCAGAGCATCAAAGCATAATAACATCATGTCATCAAATAATAAGAACATCATAATACGGCTTCGCGTGGATGAAGCGACCGCCAGAGCAATCCGTGCCAAAGCAAACAGCCATTTCAACGGTAACATAAGTGCTTGTATCCGTTGTGCCACTCTGCAATATGAGAGAGAGTTTACGTCACCATCAGCCAATTCCGAGATAACAGCGTTACTGACCGCTATTCTGCGCCATCTGAAGAAAATCGGGACAAATGTCAATCAGACCGCCCATCAGATTAACGAGCGCATGAAAGTGTCTCCCTACGGATTGTCCGTATCGGATATCCAACCATTCGTTTTCTTCCGAAATGATCTCTCAGCCATTTGGGAGCATCTTAACCAAATCAAAGAGCGGTTATGATAGTCAAGAAACTTGGCATGGTATCCGGCGGTGGCTTCCCCGGTGCCGGATATAATGAACGTAAAGTTGCCGAGGGCATGGCGCGGCTAATGGTGATGGAGAATGTCGATGGTGCCATGCGTCATAAGGTGGAACTGTTGCATGAGGCCGGATTTGACTGCGCCGGAGAGATTGAGAAATATCTCAAGGAGCGGTCGAGGACATACGGCAACACCAAGACCACGCGCTTTCAGTTCCACATCGCCGCCTCTGTAAAGGGTCAGGCGATGTCGGCCGAGGAGCTGACCAACTTTGCCCGTCAACTCATGGCGGAAGCCGGATATGGCAGACAGCCGTATTTTGTGTACTACCACCACGACACTGACAACCATCACGTGCATATACTCTCCACGCGCATACAGCCGAACGGCTTCCCGATACCCGACCATCACGACTATGCACGACTCAATGCTGCCGCCAACCGTATTCTATCGTCGGACATCAAGCGAGACATTCAGCGGATGTTCTCTTATGGCTATCTCACTGAGGGGCAGTTCGCCAATATAATCCGCTCACATGGATATAAATTTGAGCGAGTGGAGGATAGATATGTGCTCTTTCGCGGAGGTGTCAAGGCTGCAACAATCTCATTATCTGAGATAGAGAGGCATATTTCGCAAGAAAACGACACCCGGAAGGAACGTGCTAAACAACTCCGTGCGATTATCAGGAAATACAAGGCTGAAATAGTTGATGGAAAAGTTCAAAATGTCGAAAATGTCAAGGGTCACAAAGGTCAGAAGAAAAAATACGTGCGCCGTAAAGTCAACCCCGACATCCGTAAAATCAAGGCTTCAAACGGCAAGACGCTATCGCAGGAAGAACAACGGCATCTGTCGGATATGCTCGACATTCTCAAAACCAAATTCGGTATAGACATTCATTTCCAGAAGGACCGCAATGGTGAAATCCGTAGCTACGGCATAGTTGACCATAACCGGAAGATAGCCTTTGACGGCAGTAAGGTGATGAAGTTGTCTGAACTGATTGACTTCGCGCAGAAACAGGAGCGCAATGCGAGTCCGCTTGATATTTACCGCGACCTGTTTGCAATGGAGGTTAGGAAATCCGGCGTGGACGGCGAAATGACAATACGTTTGTTCGACGGCTCAGAGCATACTCGCAAGATGTCACCACGTCAATCGGCATGGTACTTCAATTCGCCCGAAAGTGAAAGGGAAGATGTGGCTATACGTATTGCCGCCACCATGTTTTCAACCGAGATATTTGAATCCGTATTGCAGAAATATCCGGTAAGCGCCATCAGTTCAAGAATAGGAAGCGTCAACATTATCAAGATGCGCGAGGGCGGTAGAGCAATCCGCGTAGTCTCTACTGATGGGTTCTCGGCGACATATCCGATGACAGCCGATGAATTGCACTGCCATGCAAAACTACAAGGCGAAGCCGCAAACGGTTATCTTCGTCAACTCGCAATCCTGCGCATAACCCATGAAAACGCTACCGAGCTGACCAACCGCATCAAGGAGCTGACCGCCAAATCATCCGGAAGCCTCTCTCTCCCTCCGCGCCAATCCGATTACAACCCGGAACAATCCAAAGCCTTCACCTCGCATCAAAGCACCGTCCTCACCCGTCTCATGCCCCGCGACACCTCATCCCCCAACTCCGCCAACCGCGAATGGGAAGTCGGCAAGCAATCCCGCTACGACCACATCGACAACCAACAATCCGGCACACAACTCACAATGTAGTACAACTTATTTCCGTGGTACGCACTGCTTAATCAACAAATAGACATCCCGACCATAGAACTTTGAACCCAAACCAATTCTACACCGACAAATCTTACTTTTGCCCGTATAGAGTTACCGTTTTAGCGGTCAGCCTCTTGTGTAGCTGGAATTTTATTTGTAATTTTGATTTCATACAATAAAACATCCAATATGATTGTAAAATATTCAAGTGAAGAGCTTCAGATGAACTATTCGGAAGAGGAGATTTCTGAAATTATCCGAGAATATATGCGTGAGAATGAATTCTTTTCATTCAAAGGTATTTGTTCATACATCTTTGACAAAGCGAATCAAGAGGATAGAATTAAAAAAGAGAAAGACACCGAGTATCGTGGAGGTGTCAAAATTTCATACTTTGATGAAATTATTGTCAGCCAACTTTTATGGGAGGAAATCTGGAATAAAAGACTATTCATCAACTTCTCCAAAAATCCATACTTCGTTCAGACAAATGAAATTCAATTTGTCGTAAGGAATAATGGCTGATGTGATGACACCGGAGCAGCGCAGCCGTTGTATGGCGGCTATCAAGGGAAAGAATACTAAACCGGAAATGATTGTGCGGAAGTATCTTTTCTCCCGAGGTCTGCGCTATCGTGTCAACAACCGCAAGCTACCTGGGTCGCCTGACATTGTGCTGAAGAAATACAAGACGGTTGTTTTCATCGACGGTTGCTTCTGGCATGGTCATGAGGGTTGCAAATATTACCAGTTGCCTAAAACCAACGTTGACTTCTGGCGGCACAAAATAGCCATGAACATAGCTCGCGACTATGCAAACAGTGTCGATCTCCGCCTCGCCGGATGGAAAGTGATACGCGTATGGGAGTGCGACATCAAGACAAAAGCAAAACGGGAGGAAACTCTTGAACGGCTATATCATGCAATAGTCAGAACTGAACGTAAGCCAAGCGCTTATGAATCCACGCCCAGTAGTGCTTCAATAGCCGCAGAACCAAGCACACCATACAGCGATAAGAAAATTTAAGCTAGATGAGTCTAAATCTTGCCCATGTCTGTCACTATCTTTGCCGAGGATAGCCAAAGTATCAGAAAAATTTCGTAACTTTGCAATCTAATACGCGCTTGCGCAGACAAATAGACCAATCAATGTAAGTAACAACTTATATTCAACATATTAGAGGACTTCCGTGTAGTCGTATAAAAGGCTTGGTCGCCTGTCTGCCTACACGGAGGTTCCTTGTTTTTGAAGATGGCGAGACCGAACTACACCTTCATCGACTTATTCGCTGGTTGCGGTGGCTTATCTGAGGGATTCTACAAACTCGGATACACGGCTCTTGCCCACGTGGAAATAGATAAATTCTGCTGTGAGACCCTGAAAGAACGGATGCGTTATTACGGCTATTCCGAAAATGATATTACAAAATCTGTCATTCATCAAGATATTACGAATGATGATGTCATGTCTCAATTAAAGGAAGCCGTTGGCGATGCAACTGTCGACCTTATAATAGGCGGTCCTCCATGTCAAGCATATTCTTCCGCCGGACGTGCGAGAGATTACAATGGGATGAAAAAGGATCCAAGGAATTTCCTTTTTGAGCACTATGTGAAAATACTGAATGAATTCCTTCCCAAATTCTTCGTATTTGAGAATGTTACCGGAATACTTTCAGCAAACGTGAACAATGAGCCCATCATTGATAAAGTGTTTGCCGAACTTGGCAAACACTACAATCTTGTTGAACCAAGCAGATTGGAGTTCAACATGGCTGAATATGGTGTGCCCCAAGTGCGGAGGAGAATAATCATCATGGGCGTAAGAAAAGACTTGAGTATAACTCCCGATGAGTTGTATGACAGTCTTAAGAAAACCCATTATCTCCCCGATGCTACCGAGGGAGACAAGAAGAAACTTAAGAAATTCATCTCTGTAAAAGAAGCCATAGGCGATTTGCCCTCGATACCCCAAGGGCATAAGTCAAAGTCAATACCGTTTTCATATTCTACGAACAATGAGTTTATTTCTTGGGTTAAAAACGATGAGAATCTGCTTTATGACCATGTGTGCAGGACTCAGAATCCTACCGATACAGAAAGGTATCAGGAAATGGCTCGCAACCATTGGACTTTTGAAGAACTTCTTCGTCAACGACCAGACCTTCAACACGCGAAACAGCGCGTTTTTGGGAACAGCTATGTTGTTCAGTTTTGGGATGTCCCTGCAAGAACAATAATAGCTCATCTTTGTAAAGACGGCAATCAGTTTATTCATCCGGATTTTTCACAAGGACGTTCAATCTCAGTAAGAGAAGCCGCAAGGCTACAGTCTTTCCCGGATGATTTTAGATTCTTTGGGGCTATGACACAGCAGTTTAAGCAGATTGGCAATGCTGTGCCCCCGCTTTTTGCATATAAAGTAGCTAAATCATTAAAGAAACTCCTCGGAAAGAAATGATAAACATTCCAATATCCTCGGTTAAAACAAAGACTGATAAGGAGTTTTTTGTTGAGAAAGTCAGATTATACATCCGGCTCATAGAGTGCTACGTTCAGAAAGAACGTCTCTCTTTACCGCAAGTGCAGATTAACAACTCCGTTATTTCAGAATGGCGTAATATAGGTTTTATTTCTACCGAAGCCGATATAAAACTATTGGCAAAAACAGTCGGCAAGGATGCCTTTGCGAAACTCATTAACTGCACAGCGTTCGCATTGTCTGATAATGATGCGCAAATTGTTATACAGAAAATCCACAACGCCGCGCGAAAGAAATTGCAGTCCAAGAAATCGGATAAGCCGACTATCGTTGACCTTTTTTGCGGAGCTGGGGGCCTAAGCTTAGGTTTTATTGAAGCTGGATATCAGGTCGTTCTTGCCAATGACATTCAAGATGTATGTTGCGAAACTTATAAATACAACCATCCTGAGCTTTCATCAGAAAGGGTGATTATGGGGGACATCCGTCAAGTTTTAGATGATTTCTCCATACCTGAAGATGTCGATATAGTAGTCGGTGGTCCTCCATGTCAGGGATTCAGTTCTGCCAATCAGCACCATAAGGTGATCGATGATCCACGCAATCTCCTTTACAAGTATTTTATTGAGGCAGTGACTAAATTCGCGCCTAAGTTTGTGGTAATGGAGAATGTGCGCGGCATGCTGAAAGTGGCAGACCAAGTCATTTCGGATTACAACAACATCAGAGTAAATGTGAAAGGAGAGGAGGTTCATTACATTGCCGACTATCAGCTATTGAATTCTCAGAACTTTGGTGTGGCTCAAAGTCGTGAACGCCTCATTTACATTGCCATTCGTAGTGATATAGCGGAGCATTTCAATATAACTCCGGCAAGTATATACAAAACCATAGAATCTTCAATGACTGATAGATTCCACGCTCTTCGAGAAGCATTAGAATTTATCCGTCCACTGGAGTCTCCGCGAATAAAGGGACTGACAAATGTTGATGATGAAGCAACAGGCAAAAAGATTGATATTAATGAGTACACGGGCACAGACAATGAATATCTCACTGAGATTAACTGCGGACGTACCATTCCTTTTGTATTCAACCACAAGGCTCGGTATGCTTCAGACACTAATTATCAGATATTTGAACGTCTTGAACAAGGCGATGATGCCACAGATGAAAAGATTAAGGATATAATGCCTTACTCGCATCGCAATCACTGTTTCAAAGACAAGTACTACAAACTTATAGCTGATAAGCCGTGTCGCACCATTACCGCACATTTAAGAATGGATTGTCTATCACATATACACCCATTCCAAGTTCGCACGATTACACCGCGAGAAGCAGCAAGGATACAGTCTTTCCCGGATGACTATCTCTTCATGGGAGCATATTTGAAAACTTACATGCAAGTCGGCAATGCTGTTCCGCCTCTTATGGCCAAACAAATAGCCACTGCAATTAAACCATACCTCAAATGAGCACTTCACGATTCTACAAGAAACTTACTCAAGCGGAAGTCGGGCAGACAAAGACCCATGAGGTCTACATCCGTATGCCGAACGATTTCGATTATGAGAAATTCTTCAATAACACCCATATTGAGAATGGCAGTGTCATTGAGGTTAATTTCACAGCTCCAACTGTTTCAAAGAAAAATCCTATGATTCCTCAGCAGGAGTACGATTACCGTTTCGTATTCTTCGCCAATTCCAACAAAGAAAAGCGCATTCCTGGACTAGGTCCGCTATTCAAGGCTTTTGAAGTCGAAGAAGGAGATGTCGTGTGCCTCGAACGTGTTGGAGAAGGAGAGAACGTCAAATTTGCAGTGACATTCTATAACGCTGAACAGGTACAAGTATCTCCAGCCGCTGTGATGATTACTTCAGAACCGGAAGAATTAGATGCTCCGCAAATAGATACCCCATTAAAAGACCTTCCCCTGCAAGTAATCTACTTTGGAGCACCGGGCACTGGTAAGTCACACAAAATAAACAAGGCAAGTGCAAAATATCCCACTTTTCGCACGACATTCCATCCCGACACTGACTATGCGTCGTTTGTGGGGTCGTATAAGCCCATAACCATAAAGGTGCCCATCTATGGCATCCAAGGCCAGCCCATACGCGACATTCAAGGCAAAATCATCGAGGAAGACCGCATTGTCTACCACTATGTTTTCCAAGCGTTTCTCCAAGCCTACATCAAGGCGTGGGAGGAGCAGACCAAGGAGGAGCC
>Ga0137302_10575_pt1 | contig 14305 bp, 11 predicted proteins | sample Ramsor2O_GlcNAcB_FD_97184 | JGI IMG/M metagenome (GOLD analysis project Ga0137302, IMG submission 97184) | Mouse cecal microbial communities from Vienna, Austria - N-Acetylglucosamine amended with D2O_GlcNAcB | ecosystem: Host-associated > Mammals > Digestive system > Large intestine > Cecum... | reverse complement strand
AAAGTAGCTGATCAAATTTCGTCCTTGTGAAATTTGATCAGCTATTTAACTTAATAACTTAGAGCTCTCTGTCGATTAGCATTCCAGTGCTTGTAGAATTGATCCGCAGTCATAGACTCTTTTTTAGCCGTCCAAGGATTGTTGTAGTAGATCACCCCCTTGCGATATCCTGTCAGTGTGATCGCATGGTTTACAAAACCATTCATATTAGCCATCCAAACCACAACCAGGCGCCCATTCAACAACTGTCGATAAATATCCGACCAACTTGCACCCGTCATAACTTTACTTGTTCCCATATATTTATTGACTACTGGTGCTACACCTGTTGGAAAGACCCACCACCCAGTTACACTGAATGGATCACCAACAAAACCATAATCACCATTGTTACTTTTTGGCATTTCATGAGCTAGTTGGATCTTATTAACATTTTTTCCAGCATAACGTAACATCATTGTTACTGCTGTTATCTCACAACCTGTAGGTAACTCTGGATTTTGCCCAATTACTTCAGCATTATTAAATACTCCATCGATCGAACCAGTGACTTGGTCAGCATAGTAAGTTATACGCCCTGCCTGGATCGTACCGTACTGCATCTGCCCATTTGAAGCATAATAAACAAACTTAGCTTGATCTTTGATCCATTGCAATCCTGTTTTCATCGCTCCATCGAATGTATCAAATAAGTACCAATGTCCAGCTATCAACTGTTGGCCATATTGCATCTGCCCCTGTTTATTGTAATAGACAGTCTTATTTTGTCCGTACTCTTTCAGATCCTTGAAACCAGTTTGCATAGCACCATTTATCTTATCAAATAAATACCATTTTCCAGCTAAGTTTAGTTGCCCATATTTCATCTGAGCTGTTTCAAGATCATAATAGACCTGGCGTTTATCGCTTAAGATCTGCATCCCTGTCAGCAATTGATCATTATCACCAAATAAATACCATTTCCCAGCTATCTTTGCTTCACCTGGTGCATTTATCAAAGCACCTTCTTCCGTAAAGCCATACATTTTTCCTTCTATCAAGACATTTACCCCTTGAGCAGCAGAACCGTCACCGGTAAAATAGATCAACACTTTGTTATCTTTATCAAAAACTAAAGCATTGCGCTTCATTGCTCCATCAAACGTATCAAAATAATACCGTTTACCTGCGATCGTCTGATACCCATATTGCATTTGGCCATTTGGCGCATAGTAAACTACTTTATTTTGTCCATAACGAGTTAGATTTTGAAAACCAGTCTGCATTATACCAGCTTCGTCAAATAGATACCAATTTCCATTGATGTTTTGTTGTTTATTCTTACTTTGTGCTCCATTAAATGTATCAAAATAATATGTTTTTCCCGCAATATTTTGAAAACCATACTGCATCTGACCTCTGTTATTACCATCAACAGCATAATAGACCCATTTATTTTGACCTGCTATATATTGAAAACCCGTCTTCATCGCACCATCAAACGTATCAAAGTTATACCATTTATTAGCGATCCGCTGTTGTCCATAAAGCATATGTCCTTGATCATTATAGTAAACAGTCTTATTTTGTCCATATTGGTCCAGCTCTTGAAAACCTCGTTGCATCTGGCCCTGTCTATCAAATAAATACCAGTGGCCGTTGATATTTTTTTCACCGGTAGCCATTGCTCCATTGAACATGTCAAAATAATGTGTGGCATTGTTGACCCACTGCCATCCGTAAAGCATCCAACCATCTTTATTGTAATAAACAGTCTTTTTTTCATCGCTATTTTCTAGCGTTTGAAATCCTCGTTGCATTTGGCCTTGTTCATTGAAGAGATACCAATGACCATTGATGTTTTTTTCACCGATCGCCATTGCCCCATTAAATGTATCGAAATAATGCGTGGCATTGTTGACCCATTGCCATCCATACTGCATCTTGCCTTCATTATTGTAATAAACAGTTTTAGCCTGCTCCTCTAATCTTTGAAAACCTGTTGCTTTTTCACCAGTCTCTTTATCGATCAAATACCAATCATTCCCCTGTTTTCGTTCGACCAATTGTTTTGTTTCTTCTTTTTGAACTGGCTCAGTTTCGCTTTCAACATTCATTAATGTTTTTTCTGTATCTTCTTGTGCTGTCAGTTCAGTTGTCTGCGCGGCTTCGGTTTCTTTTGAAGTAGCTCCTATCGTTGTGTTTTCTGATCGCTCCGAGTCAGTGGTGCTTTCTACATCAACTTGTGATGTTTCTACTTTAGAATTTTCTTCTACTTTTTGTACCTCAGACTGTTCAGTTTGAACCTGAGTACTTTCCGTTGTGGCAGTTTGATCTGCTTGTATCACTTGCGGTGAACATATACCTGTTGCTAATAAAGCTACGGTCGCACTTGAAATATAAAAAACTTTTCGTTTGGTCATCATATTTTGTGCATTCAAGATCTGCTTGAGTCGTCTATCCATCATCTCATCTCCTTGATATCGCATTATTTTATCCTGATTTTATCAAAAATAGACTAGAAAAGTCACTTCAAGAGCCACTCTTCTAGCCTAATTTATTATGCCTTAGCTGCACCCCAAGTTACAGTTGCTTCAACATTTACAACTAAAGGTTCACCATATTTGGCATTCATATTATCATTATAGAAATTCCATGCTTTTTGTTCAGCCGTTTTACCTTCAGTAAACCAGAAAACATAGTGATAAGCATCACCATTATCAGCATAATAAGTTTTAGAACCTTCTAAAGCAGTAGTCATACCACCTAAACCACTTGCAATCTTCTCTAAATTTTCTTGAGTAAATGCGCCTGTTCCGCTAAGCAATTCATTTGCCGCAGCAGAAAGGGGTTCGAGCATATCAGAAGCAGTAAGCGTGGAGCCTTCAACTATCCCATCTTTTAAAGCTACATTATTACTATTCCACACCTTATTTACCTTAAAGTTGAGCGTAGATGTTGCCTTTTCAGGTGCTTTGGGTGATTCATAACCATGTAAGAAACCGTTGTACATCTTCAATGATTGAAGCGGATGTCCTAGATCGTCGAATAAGGCTACGTTATCCCAGGTTGAGCCACCCCAAGTTGGTTGACCGTTGTAATACATCACACTATCTGGAGCATAACCAACTGCATATTGCGAAGCCCAACCAGTACCGTACTTATCAGATGCATCCTTATTAAATTGCCAGTTTTCCCAGCCAACCTTAACTGGGATCCATGCTGGTTCCCACCAGAAACCACCTAAACCACCTTGAGCAACTAAAGCTTTATACATATCTGCCATCGCATCAACCTGACCTTGCGGATCATGACTATATGCCTGGATCTCTGAATCGGGTCCGATCGAATTTCCTGTACCATCCGAATCACGAACATTGTTGATCCAACCAGTTTCCAAAACAACTACCTGCTTACCATACTCTTGCTTGGCGAGTTTTTCAATTCCTTCCAAACTCTTAGGTGTGTTAGCACCCCATCCCATATCAACATCATCATACCAGCCATTGCCATCATGTGTTGACCAGAATGGATAATATGATGTCCCTAAAATATCATAATCAACATTATTATCACGTAAAGCATTCATAATATTAGTATATTTAGGTACATTAGGTGTTTCTAATTGAATAGCGACTTTTGCATCAGGCAAAACATCACGAACAGCTTTAGAACCTGCATTCAAATATCTAGAAATTTGAGCCGCTTTTTCTTTATTGCCCCAGATATTTAGATACGATTCACCACGGTCACGATTGGAATAGATCCCAAAGACACCATTTGTGATCTCATTACCAACTTGGACCATACCAACATCAACGCCAGCATTTTTCAAATCGGTCAATACTTTGCTTGTATAATTGTAAACACTCTTAGCTAAAGAATCACCTGTTTGATCTTCCCATGCTTTAGGGAGAGGTTGCTTAGCAGGATCAGCCCAAAAATCAGAGTAATGGAAATCAAGTAAAACTTTCAAACCATATTTAGAAGCATCTTTTGCCATCTGAACAACATTTGCTTCACTACAATCACCACCAGCGTATGTGTTGTTGTTAACATCATATGGATCATTCCAAACACGAAGTCGGATCCAGTTGACCCCTGCATCTTTTAAAACTTTATAAATTGGTGCTTCATTACCATCAAAGTCATAAAATTTTACGCCTGCGTTGATCAAAGATTGGTAACTACCAATATCGACCCCACGGATCATATCCTCTGTCATCCCTTCAATCGGTTTGACTGTAACAGCATCATAACGCAAACCAGTATTAGTTCCTGTCTTATAAGCAAGATCAATCTGTTCATCTGTCATTTGACTAGTTGGTACACCTGTGACACCTATCGAAACTTCAACTGGTGCGCCCCAAGTCAAAGTAGCAGAATAGCTGACCTTTAATGGATCACCATATACAGCATCTTTATTTGCAGCTAAAAATGCTTCTTGCTTACCAACTTTCTGACCAGCAAAAGTATCATTTAGCCAAAAGACATAATGATAATCATTACCATCTATCCCCTTATAAAGTTTTTGTCCCTCTAGTCCAGTTTCATTGCCAGGTAAACTGCTGAAGATCAGCTTCAAATTTTGTTCACCGATCTTTTGGCCCTTAACACCATTCAATAAACTTGGCGATACTTTAAAGGTATTTCCTAATTCACTTGCACTGATCGTATCCCCTGATCGTAAGCCATCATGAGCTTGTGTATTGACACCTGGTGCTGTATAAACCTCAGATACATTGGCAGTAAGTGCTGAATCAGCCAGCTCTTCTTTAGGTTTGTCATCTTTACCAGGCGTAAAGATAATAATAGCAACATTTATGCTATCATCCATTTCCTTAGCACCGACACCGATAGCTGACTTAGATAGATCGATCGTTGGTACAAAAGTAGTCATAAAATCATTTGCAGCTTGAGTTATCGCTTGGTGCATATCTTTATAGCTCTTAGTCCACACTATATTTGCTGTACCCGTAAATAAAGAATTATTCACTAAATTTTTTTGTACAGCTTCAGAAGTGGCAGCCAAATTATTACGTGCAACTAATTGAGCTGTATCATGCAACGTGAAAGCGAGGTAATTATCATTTTGATTGTTCCAATCATAATCTATACTTTGAGCATAATTTTTTTTGATATCATCAGCTACTTCTTTAGCAACCATTTCACGATAAGCTTGGATCGTTAATGGCAATAATGTACCATCATCATCAAAGGAGTAATCCACCCCATCGATCAAATGACTACCTGTATACATTGCACCATCATAGGTGTCAAAATAATATTTATTATTAGCGATCGTTTGCCAACCATACTGCATTCGTGCTGTACTTGGATCGTAGTAGACTGTCTTATTTTGATCTTTTATCTCTTGAAAACCAGTCAACACTTCACCCTTGTTAAACAAATACCAGTGATCACCTAGTTTTTGCTGACCATCCATATTCTCTAAGGCACCATTATATGTGTTAAAGCTATATGTCTTACCAGAAATATCTTGCTTACCGTATAACATCCAACCATCTTAGTTATAGTATGCAACTTTCTTGTCCTCTGGCAAATATTGGAAACCTCGTTGCATTGCACCATTCTTATCAAACAGATACCAGTGATCATTGATCTTCTTTTGTCCGATCGCCATTGCACCATCATAGGTATCAAAGTAGCGGGTCGCATTATCTAACCACTGCCAACCATATTGCATCCAACCATCTTGGTTATAATAAACCGTTTTGTTGTCACCATAATCTTTGAGATTTTGGAAACCTCGTTGCATTGCACCGTTCTTATCAAATAAATACCAGTGATCATCGATCTTCTTTTGTCCGATCGCCATTGCACCATCATAGGTATCAAAGTAGTGGGTCGCATTATCTAACCATTGCCAACCATATTGCATCCAACCATCCTGATTATAGTAAGCTGTCTTATTTTCACCATAATCTTTGAGATTTTGAAAGCCGCGTTGCATTGCACCAGCTTTATCAAATAAATACCAGTGATTTGCGATGTTCTTTTGTCCCATAGCCATCGCACCGTCGAAGGTATCAAAGTAACGCGTGGCATTGTCTAACCACTGCCAACCATATTGCATCCAACCATCTTGGTTATAATAAACCGTTTTGTTGTCACCATAATCTTTGAGATTTTGGAAGCCACGTTGCATTGCACCGTTGTTATCAAATAGATACCAGTGGCCTGTGATAAATTTTTGACCCGTAGCCATTGCACCGTTGAAGGTATCAAAGTAGCGCGTCGCATTATCGACCCATTGCCAGCCATATTGCATTTGACCATTTGGAGCATAATAAACTGTCTTATTTTGGTCAGGGATCTTAACAAAGCCTGTCTTCATTGCACCATTAAAGGTGTCAAAATTGTACCATTTATTTTCGATTTTTTGTTGACCATAAAGCATCCAACCATCTTGATTATAATAAACAGTCTTATCATCACCATAATCCTTCAAGTTTTGGAAGCCACGTTGCATCGCACCAGTAGTTTTATCAAATAGATACCAGTGGCCTGTGATATTTTGTTGTCCGTGGACCATTTGTGCAGTTTTTGGACTGTAATAGACCGTTTTTCCTTGGTCATTGATCCATTGCCAGCCATCTACCACTTGTCCAGCATTATTGAATAAGTACCAATTATCAGCGATCTTAGTTTGACCTTTACCTTTAATAGCACCGTCAAAAGTATCAGCTTGGTATTTTTGACCATCGATCTCAACTGTACCATACTGCATTTGCCCTTGCTCATTGTAATAGGCTAGCTTCTTTTGATCACGAATATATTGTAGCCCGGTTTGCATTGCACCATCGAAAGTGTTAAATAAATACCAATTTCCATTGATATTTTGTTGTCCGTAGACCATTTGCTTACTGTCTGGATTGTAATAAACCGTCTTATTTTGGTCCCTTATCTCTTGGAAACCAGTTAAATAGTTTCCTTGTTCATCTTTGAGATACCAATTTCCATTCACATTTTCTTGAGTGTATTTATTTTCAGTTGTCTTAACTTGAGCTGTATCAACTAAGGTATTTTTATCATCAGCCGTTGTGGTGTCTTGTTCAGAAGAGTTCACAGTCTGAGTAGCTGTATTTTTATTTTCAGTAGCTGTTGTTTCTTCATTTAAAGCTGTATTCACATCTTGTGTAGTATCTTTAGCTTCAGTTGTTTTTACTACATTAGAGACATCTGCTGTAGTATCAACTGATTCGTTGATGTTTAATGCCTGTTCTGTTTGGGCTTCATTGCTACTACCCGTTTCATCTGCTAAAACATTGGTCGTACTAGCAAATCCAAAAATTCCCACTGCAATTGTTGCAAATACCCAATGCTTACCCGCTTTGTACATCTTGTAGTGTAATTTTTTCTCAAACATTTTTATCCATATACTCCTATTCTTCTTTTAATAATGCGCCATTAAAGGTATCAAAGTAATAACGTTTGCCATTGATCGTTTGCCAACCATAAAGCATCCAGCCATCATAGTTATAGTATACCGTTTTTTCTTTACCATTTTCCATTACTTTTTGGAAGCCTCGTTGCATTTGACCTTTATCATTGAATAAATACCAATGTCCATTGATATAATGTTCACCTGTCATCATGGCGCCGGTTGATTTATCAAAATAATATGGCACGTTATCGATCCCCTGCCAACCATAGAGACGCCAACCGTCATAGTTATAGTAAACCGTTTTTTCTTTGCCATTTTCCATTACTTTTTGGAAGCCTCGTTGCATTTGACCTTTATCATTGAATAAATACCAATGTCCATTGATATATCGTTCGCCTGTCATCATGGCACCGTTGAACGTATCAAAATAATATGGCACGTTATCGATCCCTTGCCAGCCGTAAAGCATCCAACCATCTTGGTTATAGTAGACTGTCTTATCATCACCATAAGCTTTAAGGTTTTGGAAACCCCGTTGCATTGCACCATTATTGTCAAATAAGTACCAGTGGCCATTGATTCTTTGCTGGCCCGTGACCATTGCACCGTTGAACGTATCAAAATAACGTGTGGCATTATTTACCCATTGCCAACCATATTGCATTCGGCCATTGTCAGCATAGTAGACAGTTTTATTTTGCTCTGGGATCCGTACAAGACCAGTCTTCATGGCACCATCAAAAGTACCAAAATTGTACCAGTAACCATTGATATTTTGTTGTCCGTATTGCATTTGACCGGCATCATTATAGTAAACTACCTTATTTTGATCAGTTATCGGTTGGATCCCCGTTAGATATTGCCCTGTCTTTTGATCGATCAAATACCAATGTCCGTCTTTAAAAACCTGTTGGGTAACAGTTTTTTCAGTTGTATCTGATTTTGAAAATAAACCATTAAAATCGATCGAAAGATCTAACGCCCCCATATTCTCGCGTCCTGGTATATAAGCAGTTGATGAAAATTGCCATGCGCCATACCCTAAGTTTTTCCATTCTTTTTCGTAGTAACCATTATTAGTTGGTACAAAAGGATATTGTGACCACCAAGTCTTTGCCTTACCAACAGTCTCGCTTGCTGCTTCATGATATGGATAACCACCACCTGTATAAACACCATGATTATTAAAGCCAGCTGCCGTTAAAGCATTCCAAAAACTATTTAAATTGCCACGCACGTCGTTACTATAGGTACTATGGTCTTCCATATCTGCAAAAATCAATGTGTCTTGACCTAAGCCAAGATTTTCCATCGTGTTTGCTATATGCTGTCCTTCAGCATAGCCCGTAGTAGCATTATTAAATCTCGCATAATGGTAGACAGACACAGTTAAGCCAGCATTTTTAGCATAATTTATTTGTTTAGTAGCTGCAGGATTCACATAACTTTGGCCTTCTGTCAATTTAACAACAACAGCTTTGATACCCAGTTGTTTTAATTTATTGAAGTCGTCTTGATTTAACCAGGATTGATATGATGCTACATCAATTGCATCTCCATGAGTATATTGGCTATCTCCTATGTATATAGCGTCTGGTGTTTGCGTCTTAGTTGCAACTTTATTGACCTGAAGTTGCTGAGCTTGTACTTTTTCACCCGCATTTTCGTTTACTTTCTTTTCATCAGTTGTCAATTGCAATTCTTGGGTAGCATTTGCATCTTCTATTGCATCATCCACCAAACTTGTATCTTTAGTCTGTACTTGCTCAGTAGTATTGGAATTATCTTCTTGAGCAGTAGCATTCAACTCAACTTTTGCTTGATCATTTGTGTTAAAATTTTCATTTTGCACAGCTTCTCGTTCAGATATATTCTGATCTAGTTGTACAGTTGTCTGATCATTTTGTTCATTTGATACGTTACTATTATCCTTATCTGTAGCTACTTGCTGTGTATTTTGTGCTTCTACGCTCACTTGATCGGCTTTAACATTTTGTGTTGCATACATCCCTGTTGAGATCGCCATCATCGTCATACCAGAAGCTAGCCAAAGTTTGCGCTTATTCATTTTGCGATAACTGGCTAATACTCTTTTCTTCCGTCTATACTCCATTTCTGTCACCCTTTCAGAAAATCAAAATCCTTTAATAAAAACAAACACTTTTAAACAATTCTTTATTATAGCAGTAAGATATGAAATTTTATATATCAAAGTTTGCATTTTTTATAATTTCTACCTATACTAATACATTGGTGGTTCGCAACCATCCCACCGTAATAAAAAACTAGGAGAGACATTTTATGACCAAAACACATACTCGGACCGTCCAGCTGGCTAAGGCTGGGATGGTCGCAGCTTTATATGTTGCCTTTACTTTGATCAACCCCTTGAGCTTTGGTGCTGTTCAACTGCGCTTTTCAGAATTGTTCAATAATTTGAGCGTTTTTAACAAGCGTTATATTTGGGCGGTAACTTTAGGCTGTGCGCTCGCCAATCTTCAGTCACCCCTAGGGATCATTGATGTGATCTTTGGTACTTTGGGAACTTTGGTGATGACTAGCCTTAGCTATTGGGCAACACGCAATATCAGATCAGTGTCCCTTAAGTTGACCATCTGTGTCATTATATGCTCACTGATGTCTTGGAGCGTTGCTTTAGAATTACACTATGTAAGTGACTTACCATTTTGGGCAACTTATCTTTCTGTCGGGATCGGCGAATTTATTTCGATGACTCTCGGGGCAGTTTTAGTCTATTTCTTAAGCCAAACAATTGATCTAACAAAATAACGAGGTATTTTTAAATGACATTTGAAGAAATTTTACCGGCTTTAAAAGCAGGCCAAAAAGCCGTCCGGACCGTTGGTTGGGGCAGCAGTGAAGAATATATCTTTGTGGTTAAGGATGATACTTTAAACGGTGAAAAGATCAACCCTTATCTCATGATCAAAACTAAAGAAGAACCATCCCTTTCACAATTCATGCCGACTTCATGCGATGTTTTAGCAACTGACTGGGAATTGGTAGACTAATGACAAATTATCCTCAATTAGCTGGACAAGTCGTCGTTGGAACTGGCGTAGCTTCTGGGATCGGCTTAGCTCAAGCACGAGCTTTTTTAGCACAAGGGGTAACCTTTTTTGGGACCGATCTAGTTGAAAATACTGAGCTTATTGCCCTTAAGCAAGCTTATCCGACTAACTTTTATTTCTATCCCTGTGATGTGCGTAAAAGTTCTGATATCAAACAGTTAGCCACCTTTATCTTAGCGCATACCACTCAAGTAGATATCTTACTCAATACGGCTGGGATCTTAGATGCTTATACACCTAGTCTAGAAACGACCGAAGCACTTTGGGATAACATCTTTGATACGAATCTAAAGAGCATCTTTTTGTTGACCAATGCGCTCTTACCGACGATGTTAGCTCAAAAACATGGTGTGATCGTCAATATGGCTTCGATCGCAGGTTTGATCGCAGGTGGAGGCGGAGCAGCTTACACCGCCAGCAAGCATGCGATCATCGGCTATACCAAACAATTAGCTTTTGACTACGCCGCCAAAGGTATTCGGGTCAACTGTATTGCTCCTGGAGCGATCAAGACCCCAATGAATCAAGCCGATTTTTTAGGTGATGCCATGATGGCAAAAGAAGTCGCCCAAAACACTCCCGCTAAACGTTGGGCTGATCCCAGTGAAGTGGCTGAACTGAGCCTCTTTTTAGCTAGTCCAGTCGCCGATTATATCCACGGCTCAGTCATGCAGATCGATGGTGGCTGGAGCGTTGGTAAATAACTTTTAAGTCCCTCAGTGTCAGGGACTTTTTTCTTAGCAAAATATCTCTCTAAGCTAAACTACCAGACAAATAAGGGTCCACCACGATATGCTCTATCGTGATGGGCCCTTGTTATATACCTTGTTTCATTAAGCATAGATCCAACTGACTAAAAGGCTCTTTTCACCCACATGCGCTCTGATCGATGGTTTGAGCCGAGCGATCTCAAGTTTTGTTTCTGGGAGATCTGTTTGAAATTTTTGCAACCACTTATTGGCTGTCTCAGCTGAAGCTTCATCACACATCAACATGAGATCAGTCACTTCTTGGCCACTACTATTGATCTGTTCGAGCACCTTATAATAGGCCTTTTTCATCCGAACACTCGTATCCAAGACTGCTAATTTGCCATCATCTGTAAATTCCAGTAGCGTCTTTAAGTGTAATAAAGCATTACCAACGACTGGCGTTCCATTTGAGACATAACCTGTTTTACGTAAATTACGAATATCATCGATCACAATGGTCTGCGTCTTATCACGCATCACACTTAACTTAGCTAAAATCTGGGCAACATCTTCACCTGACTTGACTAGTTTAGCAGCCTGACGCACTAATTTTGCCTGAGCCAGCCCTGTTGTATGTGAATCAAACAAATGAACATTTAAAGCCCGTGCTTCAGCTTTAGCATAAGTGCGCAAATTTTCATCTAAAGCATTGATCCCGTTGGCTAAATAGATGCAGATCACGTCAGTATAGCCAGCATCAGCTAAGGTCTGCATCTGTTGGGCAAGCGTTTTGCGCGAGACTGAAGCAATATTTAGGGTTTCTTTAGAGTCATTCACTAGGTCAAAAAGTTCACCATCACGGAGATCTTGGCCTTCATAATACACCTTTTGTCCCAAAAGTAACGGTAGAGCTAATATTTTTATATCTAAATTCGCGGCAGCATCAGCATCGATCACAGCTGAGCTATCCGTTAAAATCGCTATTTTCATTTTATTAAGACACCTATTGTAAAAAGTAATTACTATTATTCTATCACAAAAGAGGCTACAAGTTTTTGCAGCCTCTTTTGTCTAACTATATTGTTCGAGCTTACTGGTCAAATATTGACGCATATCCGCCAAATGCTTATAACCCGTCAATTTTTCTTTTGCAACTCCATCGACGAATAATAGCATCGTTGGAATACTCATCACATTATTGGCCACAGCCAGATCTTGGTCTTGTTGGACATCGACTTTGACAAATTTGATCTGTTCACCAAATTCCTGCTCCAAAGTCTTTAATACCGGCGCAAGTAACTTACAAGGGCCACACCAGTCGGCATAAAAATCAACTAAGACCAAACCTTGGGCCGTTTTGTGTGCAAATGTTTCCGAGTTCAAATCATCACCTCAAATACCTAATTATAACTCGATCCCTCGAAGAACGACTTGGATATCATGGCCTAGTTTAGGGTCATATACCCAAGTCACCATTCCTTGTTCAAACCCTAAGGCGTTCAAAAAGCCTTGTGCATTTACATCTGATAAGGCTGATGAAGTCAGTAACTCTTTGTAACCTTCACGCTTCAACGCAGCTTTAAGTGCCGTCAAAACTTTAGTGGCATAATGCTGCCGTAGCTTTGTCTTTTCGGTCATCACTAGTCCCAACCAAGCACAATTAGCTTTGGGATGATCTAACACTAGATCTACTAACACCACTAACTCATCTTTAACATAAAAGCCCAGATAAAACTTTTGCTCTGGTAAAGCTTTTGGGGGCAATGCTTCTAACTCAGCTAAAACATCTTCTTTAGTCACTTGATCTGTTTGATAATGCTGATGGTATTCTAAATGTTTAGCTTGTAAAGCCAAGATCTCACCAACATCAGCTGAGGTCAAGCGTTTGACTGTATACGGCAATAAAAAATCTAACCGCTGTAATAACATGTAACTTCCTCTTAATTTCTAACTTTATGGACGATCAAAGTCACCACGACCGAGGCCAAGACTACGATCCCAAAGGCCGCAGCCGGGATCTCGATATCGATCATTGGGATCGTTAAGAATAATTTGATCGCAATCAGACCGATCAAAAAGTACGCCATCACTTCAAGTTCAGGTACGATATCGATCAGACGCATGATAACTTCTGCGATCCCCCGCATACATAAGATCCCGATCAAGCCACCGATCAAGACGATAACTGGATTAGGTGAGATCGCTAACGAAGCTAAGATCGAGTCGATCGAAAAGACGATATCCATCAATTCGATTGAGATCACGACCGACCAAAACAAGGGTAAGATCGGTTTTTTGTTTTTACCTTTTTTCCGCTTAGCGCGCTCTGGATACTTCATCCGATAAAAGTGGTTGAGCGATAGATACATCAGATAACCTGCCCCCAGCACTTTGATCTCCCAGAAGTGGATCAGATAAGATCCGACCCCGATCAAGGCGAAACGGAAGATATAAGCGCCCCAAAGACCATAGAAAAGTGATTTTTCTTGTTGTTTTTTATCAGGTAGTTTTTGGGTCTGGGCTGCTAACACGATCGCATTATCGACGGACAATAGACATTCGATCAAAACTAAGGAGAAGATGATCATCCAGTCTTCACCAGATTCGATCACTGTCTTCCAGTTGTTTACATCAAAAAAAGGACCATATAATTTAGTTAAGATATCCACTTTTTCTCTTCGCTTTCTCTATTAATTTGTTCTTCGTCTTTTATCCTAGCATATTGCGAAAAATTTTGTAAAATCAATTAACTTCTAGGCTGCCTTTTTTTGCCACTTCAAGCCAATACCAGTGATCCCACTTAAGATCGAAAAGACTGGACATAACAAACTAAAGAAGGTAAATGGTAAGAAAGCTAAGACCGAGACACCTAATGTCGAAGCCGCAAACGAACCGGCCACGCCCCAAGGGATCAGGTAGTTGATCACACTTCCGCCATCTTCTAAGACCCGACTCAAGCTCAAAGGATCGAGTTTCAAACGTTCAAATGCACCTTTAAACGCACGTCCTGGCAAGATCACAGAGAGGTATTGTTCGCCGACAAATAAGTTGATCGCGATCCCAGAACAGATCGTGATCGTCACTAGTTTGCCTGGTGTATTTAATTTCTTAGCTAATGGATCCATCGCAGCTGC
>Ga0137302_10567_pt1 | contig 14401 bp, 8 predicted proteins | sample Ramsor2O_GlcNAcB_FD_97184 | JGI IMG/M metagenome (GOLD analysis project Ga0137302, IMG submission 97184) | Mouse cecal microbial communities from Vienna, Austria - N-Acetylglucosamine amended with D2O_GlcNAcB | ecosystem: Host-associated > Mammals > Digestive system > Large intestine > Cecum... | reverse complement strand
TTACTAGCCTTACAAGAAAATATGAGAGGAAAGAAAATGATATGAAAAAGATAGGGAAAAAAATAACAGCAGGAGTATTAATTGGTGTATTAACGGCGTCTGCACCATTTCCGGCGTTATCGGGAATGATGAACGTACATGCAGAGAGTCCGGCAGAAGATAAGTGGCCAATGATGCAGGAGATGCTGAAATCCTATGGGGGTACCTGGAATCATCCCGATTATACGGAGGCAATCAATGACAACATGCCCCAGACAGCATTGCAGGGAAATGGAGATACCGGGATTGTATCCTATGGAAATGCAAAGGAGAAGACGTATTTAATTTCAAAAGGAGATTTTAGAAACGGCGGTGATTTAGTCACGAGTGCTCCGTTTCATGAAGATGACCGGTCGATCCGGCAGATAGCACTTGGAGGCGTGACGATCAGCAGGGATCTTGAGGTTAATAAGTCTCTGACCATGGACCCCAATGTTACCGTGAAGGCAAGCAGTGTACATGATGAATTTATGCCTGAATTAGCTGTGAATGGAATAATAAGCTCCAAGGAAGAGGCGTGGGCAAGTAAAGTGGGAGAGGAACCCCATTGGCTGGAAATAGACCTGGGAAGTGAAAAGACCATTGCAAAGTATGTCATGTATCACATGGGATATGCCAGAGAGGATCTGCAGCATTTTAATACCAGAGAATATAAGGTAAGTATCAGTGTCGATGGTGAAAAGTGGACTGAAGCAGACCATGTGGCGGATAACACAAATAGTATGACGTCTTGTATATTTGCCAAGCCTGTACAGGCAAGATATGTAAGGATAGACTTTATACAGGGGGAACAAAATTCCAATGACCGGGCGCGAATAGCGGAATTTGAGCTGTTTGAATCTCCGGAAGATGAGAGTATTTTTGCGCCGGAAGAAGAAGGCAGCTTTTTAGAACACCAGGATATAGCCGAGGCGGACTTAACAACAAATATGGAGATTGGCGGTGTTCCTTTAGAAATGAACAACTGGCTGTCTGCAACGGAAAATACCATGATTACTTCCATTGTTTCAAATGGAGATCAGACAGTTGCATTAGATGCAAAAGCATGGACTAAGGTAGATGGAAGTGATAAATTTGTTACAAAATCTGATACTTCTTCAAATGGAGATGCTGTCTGGGCTTCCAGAAGTACAAATAACGCAGCTAAGGATAATCCGGAAAGCTGGAAATCGGAAGCCGTTATTCAAACTAAAATTCTGGGAGACAAAGACTGCAATACGAAGAAAAATAATGATGCATCTTCCAGCCTGAAATTTACCCTCGAACCAGGCGAAAGAGTCTATCTTGTAACAACAATTGGAGGGGGCGGACAAACCTACGATAATCATGATAATCTGCAGACAGAAGAACCGCTGGCGCAGGCACAGGCATTGGCAGATCAATATGCAGCAGAAACGGATATAGAAACTTTAAGAGAAAACCATGAGCAATGGTGGAAAGATTATTGGACGAAATCCTATATTGATATTGGAGATGAAGAATTTCACAGATACTATTACGGATCGCTGTATTATATGGGATGTGCAGCCCGGGAAGATAAAGTGGCACCGGGATTGTATGGAATCTGGGTAACCGGTGATGTGGCAAAATATAATAACGACTATCATCTGAATTATAATTATATGGCTCCATACTACGGCATGTATTCCAGTAACCGGCTGGAAGGAGCATATTCCCTGACACAGCCAATTATAGATTATATGCCAAAGGCTGAAGCGGCAGCAAAATACAGCCTGAGAGAGATTAAAGAAGATTACGTGGCAGGCAGACCAGACCTTGCAGGAGGTATAGATGATGCGGTGCTTTATCCAGTAGGGATTACTGCATGGGGACATGTATCCTGTGATGCAGATAATGCCGGAAAATATCTCACACAAACGCTGAATGCACCCTTCGCGGCTTCTGTATTTATATCCTATTATAATTATTCTTACGATGAAGAGTTTTTATTGGACAGAGCCTACCCATTTGTACAGAAAGTAGCAAATTTTTATGAAAAGTGGTGTGAAAAAGAAGTAAAATCCGATGGTACCTATCAGTATAATCTTTACGATGGCCCTCATGAGGGATTCTTCAATAAAAATGCGGGAGTCACCATTGGTATGGTTTTAAATGTTTATGAATTTCTGATACAGAATTTTGATCTTTTAAAAGAAAAAGCCGGAGCTACAGACCAGCAGCTTGCAATGTGGAAAGATATGTACGACCATATGGCTCCTGTCCCGGTCAGAAGCTATGAGTATGGATCATTCAAAAAAGATGTCTATGCATTGGCAGAAGAGGGAATGATCCTTCGCCCGGAATCAGCCTCTGTTGAGTTGGAATTTATACATCCAGGAGAGCGCTTATCCTTTGATTCCGATCCATATATGCTGCAGCTGGCAAGGAATACCATAGATGCAAAAGTTATAGCTAATCCGGATATCTGGTTAATTATTAATAATAATCCTAAGATTTTTACCCATGCTATAAGAGCCGGGTATGATCCTTATTATATTATGGAAAAATTCAGAGCATCCAACATTTCAAATATGAGTGAGAATTTTGCTATCCAGGATGGGCATCATGGAATTGAAAAAGCAGGAGGAATTGAATTTATTAATAATATGCTTTTGCAGAGTTCGGATGGTATCCTGAAGGTATTTCCTAACTGGACCGGAGCAGACGCACAGTTTTATCAATTAAGAGAAAAAGGTGCATATCTGGTATCATCCCAGATGTCACAAGGTGAGGTGCAGTACATAGACATCGTCAGTGAAGCAGGCAAATCAGTTACTATTGCTGCTCCCTGGGAAAAAGCAGATGTAATTGATTCTGAAGGAAATGCAATCGATCTTACATACGGATCTACGAAAAATACCGGGGAAAAGACAATCACATTTTCAGCGATCCAGGGAGAAGAGTATCGGATTACAGAGAATCATGACGAAACACCGGAAGCAGACCGAAACAGTCTGAAGCTTGCAGTGGCAATGGCTGAGAAACTGGAGCTGGAGCAGCAGGAAAATAATTGTTTTACAGCAGATAGCTGGAACAGAGTGCAGGAAGTTCTGGATGCAGCCAGAACAGTATTGGAAAAACCGGAAATAACACAGGCGGAGGCGGACGAAGCTTTCTTAAATCTGATTACTGCATGTAACCTTCTGGAGGAAAGCGTGTGGAAAACAGGACTGAAAGCAGCGATAGAAGGAACGAAAGCCATCCTGGAAGACGAGGCAGGACTGGCAGTGTACACACAGGAAAGTATTGAAGCAGTAAAGACAGCACTGGCTGAAGCAGAAAAAATATTTGCTGAGAGCAGTGCGGACGCACAGACAGTTAATGATGCCAGCCGTAAACTGATGGATGCAGTTACCGGCTTGATGGTGAAAAATGAAGGTACAAGGCTGGATATCCTGATTCAAAAAGCAAAGGAAATTTTGAAAAACAAAGACCAGTATACGCCTTCCAGTGTACAGGTGCTGGAACAGGCTTTACAGGCAGCAGAAGCCGTGGCAGAAAACAGCCATGCAGCGGGTGAAGAAATTAGTAGTGCTTATGAGAAGCTGGCAGAGGCAATGACATTACTTGTTAGAAAAGCAGGAAAAGAGGAGCTTAAGAATGCGTTGGTCAAGGCCAATGATATCCTGAAAAATGAAGGAAAGTATTTGAAGGAAAGCATTGCAGGGCTGCAGATAGTGACAGATGAGGCGCAGGAGGTCTTTGACAATGGTGAAGCAGATAGCATTGCTGTTGGGGAAGTGCTTAAGAAATTAGTAAACGAAATTCTGAAAGCACGTTTGATGGGTGACGTGGATATGAACGGAAAAGTAGAAACCGCTGACTCCTCAAAGGTATTAAAATCTGTGGCAGAGCTTGCAGAACTTACGGAAGATCAGCACAAAGTGGCGGATGTGAATGGTGATGGTAATTCAGACAGTACAGACGCAGCGGCTATTTTACAGTATGCGGCTGAAAAAATTTCGGAGTTTTAGTAAACAATTTTAGCACAGGCTGTAGGATTATTTTAATATCCATCTTTCTTAAAATAATCCTAAAATTACAAAATAGTACAAGCAGGTCCCCATAAACTCATGATAATTTATTAAATTGTCTTAATATAGTCCTAAAGCTTTTCGTGTCCTTTATGGTAATATATTGTCAATAGAAGTAATTATTTCTTCGAGAACTGTAAAGAGCGCCAGGGAATGAAATTCAGACTCTGATGTCAGAAAATGAAAAAAGGAAAAGATAAAATGAAAAAAAGTGGAAAAAAGTTTACAGCAGGAATATTAATCGGTGTATTAGCAGCTTCATCCCCATTTTCGGCTTTGTCCGGGATCATTCATGTGCATGCAGAGAGTAAAGCAGATAATGAGCCTCACACTCAGGCAGAAAGTAAAACAGATCTTGAGCCAAAGATTCAGGCAGAAAGTAATACAGATAATGAACCGCTGTATCAGGAAATACAGGATTCCTATAAAGGAGTCCTGATAGGTGAAGAAAATGTTGGAACTTCATTTAATGTAGAAAATGAGGAAAAAGGGGAAAATGAAAATAAATCTGTAATAGATTTAGACAGCCTGAAGCTTGCGGTAACCGAGACCGGGAAGTTGGAGCAGCAGCAAAAAGATTATAACTGTTTTACAACGGAAAGCTGGGACAGGGTACAAAAAGCTTTGGATGAAGCAAGAGCAGTCCTGGAGAAGCAGGAATTAACCCAGCAGGAGATTGATGATGCATTTTTGAATCTGATTACGGCATGTGACCTTTTGGAAGACAGTGTACAGAAAACAGGTTTAAAGGCAGCGATTGAGGGAGCCAAGGTAATTCTTGCAGACGAGGCGCAACTGTCCGGGTATACCAGGGAAAGTATTGATGCCGTGAGGGCTGCACTTGCAGAAGCGGAAATCGTGTTTGCGGATATCACTGCGGATACTGAGAAGGTTAACCAGACAAGCCGAAAGCTGATGGATGCCGTTACCAATATGAAAGAAACGAAAAAGCCGTCAAAGGCAGAACTGAATGCTAAAATTGCGGAAGCAAAGGCAATTAAAAAGGGCAGCTATACGGATGCATCATTTCATGCTCTGACCCTTGCCATTGCAGCAGCAGAAAAAGCAGCGGCAGATCCAAATGCTTCCCAGGCAGTGATTGATGCCCAGGTAAATGCTCTGAAGAATGCAATCAGCAATCTTAAAGTTCAAGTACCGCAGCCATCAAAGACCGCATTAAATGCAAAGATTGCCCAGGCAAAAGCGATAAAGATCGGCAATTATACAAATGCATCCTTTCAGGCACTGACGTCAGCTGTTGCAGCAGCAGAAAAAGTGGCGGCAGACCCCAAAGCAACCCAGGCAGCTATTGATGCCCAGGTCAATGCGCTTACAAGAGCAATTCAGGGATTAAGGATTGACCCGGACAAAGAAGCGGCAGTGAAAGTGCAAGGGTCTACTGTTGCTGTAAAGGCAGCAAATCAGGCATCCAGATATATTAAATTAAGCTGGAAAAAGGTCTCCGGAGCAGATGGTTATGTTGTGATGAACAAAACCAGCAAAGGATGGAAAACGGTGAAAACCGTTAAGAAAGACAGTTCCACATCCTATGTATATAAAAAAGCTGATCTTGGAAGAAGATACACATTTGCAGTAAAAGCTTACAAAAAAGCAGATGGAAAAACAGTCTACAGTAAATATAAAGACGTTTCCATTAAAGCGGTTCCCCAGAGCCCGGTTATAAAAGCAAAAGTATCTAAGGGAAGGGTCACAGTATCCTGGAAAAAAGTATCTAATGTGGTAACCGGATACCGTATTTACAGGAAGACAGGCAAAACCTGGAGCCGTATCGGAATTACAGACCGCAGTGACACCAGTTTTAGGGACAAAAAAGTGAAAAAAGGCAAAACTTATACTTACAAGGTACGTGCATATAAGAAATCAGGCGGCAAGAATATCTATAGCCGATACAGTAATGAAATTAAAGTTACTGTAAAAAAATAATTACATTAAATAATAAATACTTTAACAGGGGAGGATTGCTATTCTGGACCGTTTGAAAATCGCTATCAAACACGTTCTGGTATTGGCGGGTCTTTTCCCTGTTTTATTTTTGTAAAAGATGATTACGCTATGGAGGAATTATGTACAAGTTTAAGAAAATGGTTACTCGAGGTGGACGCCGAAACGATGGTAGTTACAAAGAAGGGTGTCAGCAAGTCCAAGCTGAGTACTTATAAGAAATTATGAAAAGATAAAGGGATTAAGACGGTTGTGAAATTCTAGTGTATAGATATAAAGTAATTTTATAGGGCTGTCTAAGTAACATAGATATATCAGAAAATAAATAATTATTAAAATACGTGCATCAATGATAACCAATCTTCCGTTTTATAGAAGATTGGTTATTTTTTTGAAAAGTGATAGCAAATACCGGGAATTCCTCAAATGGTCATTTAAAATGTCACATCTTATCAAAAAATGAGGTTGTATAAATTATGGTAATTAGATATAATATGATCAGGGTGTTCTGAAAAGATAGAAAATCACTTCCGATATATTAAGAATCTGACAAATACATGATTGCGGAGCCAGTGAAAATGAGAAAAAAGAATGAATTTTATATATATACCAGTATGTGGATGATTGCTGTCATTATTCTGCTGGTGCTTTTAGTGCAGAATCTTGGTGATGCCAGGGTGGTAAATTACAGTGGAATCGTTCGCGGAGCTACGCAGAAGCTGGTGAAAGAAGAAATTAGCGGATATCCCGATGATAAGCTGATTGACAGGCTGGATGGTATCATTGCAAACCTCCAGGCCGGAGATGGTGAATTCAATCTGCGAAGAAACGGCGATAAAGATTATCAGGATCAGCTGGCAAGGCTGAAGGAATTATGGGAAGAGATGAAAAGGGAAATCCAACTGGTGAGGCTGGGGGAAGTTTCTGTAAATAATCTGTATGAACTGAGTCAGATTCATTTTAAGGAAGCAGATGAGATGGTTTTGCTTGCAGAGCAGAGTTCAGTACGAAAATTGTTAAAGTCCATTGGAATCTATACAGCAACGCTGCTTTTGTCCATAGCTGCGTTTACCATTGTAAACAGGCGTAACCGCAGAATGCTTGAGAAAAGTATCCATACCGACAATCTTACAGGTATATTGAACCGGGACGGATTTAAGGCAGAAGCCGCTTCTTTGCTGCGCCGCTATCCGGATAACCGGTATTGTCTGATTGAGTTTGATATAGATGATTTTAAATTTCTGAATACCAGCTATGGCTATGAACAGGGTGACCGGCTGTTATGCGCACTGGCGGACTGCATTCAGTCAAAATACAATGGGGATCAGCTTTGCGCCCGGATTTCCTCAGATGATTTTGTCATTCTGGTGAAGCAAAGTCCGGAACTTGTAGATGAGCTGCGTAACCTTCTTGCAGACACTCTTTATGTGGAATTCCTCAATATTTCGGAGTTTATTACATTTACGATAGGTGCCTATGAGATACCGGAGGATTGCGGCAACATTCAGTCGGTGATGGATAAGGCCAATATGGCTCATAAAAATGCAAAAGCAGAGGGTAAATCCATATCTCTGTGGTATGACGAAATGTTACTGGATAAGCTCAACTGGGAGAACCATCTGACAAAACGCATGCGCAAGGCACTGGGCAACGGGGAATTTAAAATGTATCTGCAGCCGAAATACAGTTTAGATGATCTGAAAATCCGCAATGCAGAGGCATTGGTACGCTGGGATATACCGGATGAAGGTACCGTGTGCCCGGATCAATTTATTCCTTTATTTGAGAGAAACGGAAGTATTGCGGAAATTGATTTTTACATACTGGAAAAAGCCTGTGCTTATATCCGCAAATATCTGGACATATTTGAAACAGAATTTCATATTTCTGTAAATTTCTCAAGAGTTACAATCTATCAGCAAAGATGTTATTCCACAATTTTGGAAATTACAGACCGTTTTCAGATTCCCCACAACTGTATTGAGATTGAAATTACAGAGAGTGCGTTTAACGGTATATCAGAGTTAATCGTGCAGAAAATACGGAATCTCCAGAAGGAAGGGTTCATGATATCCATGGACGATTTTGGATCGGGGTATTCCAGCTTGAATCTGCTGAACAAGCTTCCGATCCAGGTACTGAAATTAGATCAGGAGTTTTTGCGTGAATATGGGACTGAGGGCAAAGCCAAAAATGTAATCAGCTGCGTGACGGAGCTTGCACATACACTGGATATGAAAGTGGTGTGTGAAGGAGTTGAAAAACAGGAACATGTTGATTTCTTAAAGAAGATTGGCTGTGATTATGGACAGGGGTATTTTTTCTCAAAACCGATACCAGAGGAAGAGTTCTTGGCGAAATTGGAACAGTCAGCAAGAGAACTTGCAAATTGACGGATTGTGGAATCAGGGGTATACTAGTACTGCATCCAGCCAGAAACCAAACTGACAGCACTGCCTATTTTGCCATCTGCCGCGTTGTCGTCAGTCAGCGGAGGAACCACTCCGCTTCCATCCTCCGCCTTGCAGTCTGACAAACTATTCAGCACTGTCAGTTTGGTTTCTGGCTGGATGCAGTACTAAGTGCAGGCGTTATACCTGATGGAGGTGACAATCATGAGCGATCTTGGCAAACTGCCCAATGTGGGAAAAGTATTAGAGAAACTGCTGGTGGATGCAGGAATTACAACTGCAGAACAGCTGCGGGAAATTGGAACAGAAGAGGCATTTATCAGAGTACGCATGCAAGACCCGGGTGCGTGTATCAATATGCTTTATGGCATTCAGGGAGCAGTGGAAGGAATAAAAGATAAATATCTGGAAGAAAGTACAAAAGAGAATTTGAGGCAATTTTACAGAAGCTTATAGGAATGTAAAGTTAAAGCTCCGGTGGGATGACACCGGAGCTTTTCACGACTATTGAGGGTAGCCGTGATTATGGAATATATTAACAAGATGCTAATACAATATAAATTTATCATATTCGACAGATTCATACAATTAAAATCGTTCGACAAATAAGCGTATAATTCAACAGAGGTACAGACCGTCATTCAACCTTTAATCTTTTACATTCTTTTTATATTTTCATATTTTTTCGTCGATATCCCGCAGGTGTTTCCCCCGTTACCTTCTGAAAAGTATCAGAAAAAAAGCTGCGCGAACTAAACCCGAGCTCATTACTGATATCAATAATACTCATATTTGTTGTGCTAAGTAAAATCTTAGCCTTCTTTATCCGTTCCTGATGGATATATTTACTTATGCTACTTCCCATTTCCTGTTTGAATTTACGGGAAAAATAGTATTCGGTATATCCCGCACGCGATGCCAGAAACTGAGTGGTTAGCTTTTCAGTGATATGCATGGTGATATAATCGCAGCAACTTAGGACAGCTCTGGAAATATTGGCATTGGTCCGTACCTGTCGAACTTTTTGTACATATTCCTCCATGATGTTTTCAACAAGAACTGAGGCTTCCGGAATAGAACCGGAGTCTTCAATTCTCTGGGTATAATAATCTTGCATAGTATAAGAAACAGCAGGAGATAGACCTCCTTCAATGGCTGCACGAGAACAAAGTGTCAAAAGGACAATCACATTATTCTTCGCATTGCGCAGAGGGCCTCCTGAATCAAATTTAACACCGCTGCTTAAGGTGCGGGATACATTTAAAGCTTCTTTATAATGGAGATTTCCATCCCGAATCATCTGAATAAATGTCTGCTCTGATGCCCAGATACCCCAGTGTTCATCTGATTTGGAGGATAAGTTTTCCGTATCCTTAGAATTATCTGTTGATGTAATATGCTGTAGTTGATGAATTGCAATTTTTTCTCCAGTGATACAGTAGTGAAGCATAATCGCATACTGATAGAGGAGATTGAGAGGTACGATTGGAACCTGTTCCAGCTGTCTTAGTACATCCATCCGGATTTGGACGGACAAATCGTGCCGGTTAAGACTTTCTTTTACCTGCTGGTAAGAATTCTTTCCGGTAAAAATTGGGCCAATGACATGGACATGAGTCAAACTGTTGCCATCCCATTCAAAGTCGGCAATCCACAGAAAATTCAAAAAGGTATCCAAAATGAGCGGATAATGACCGGTCTTGGCATAGTTAAGCAGATAAGTTGACTGGCTTAGTAAGGAATAATTATTACCCATGGCAAACTCTTTGGGACAGCTTGTATGAAGCAATGTCAAATCAGCGGTATAAGCCCAGTAGTATATATTATGGCTGCAACAAATCAGTTCTTGAAATAATTTTAGATTTTCTATGATACTCAATACACATTCCCCTTTCTAGCATATAAACTTGCGAACTTTGAACTGCTACGCTCTGCTCTCTTCTAGATAGGGGGAGAGTTTGGGAAAATCCTCCTTGCTCATACAACAAATCGATCCCTGACTCCAATCATAGGAATGGCTGGCAACCGTACAGAAGATATATTGGCTCAAAGTAGAACTAAGATTAAGTCTGTCTCCATCTGATGTTTCATAATACACTTCACCTTGGCAATTCTGAATTTCCAATAAAAACTTTGTTATATCTATATTTGATTTTAAATTCATATCCTTCGCTCCTAATCTCTTATCGTTTGCTTTCATTATATTATACATTCTGAAAAAAAACAGTTAAAAATTCGTGAATTTGTTCAAAAAATGGTTGATAAATAATTATAGATAAATATTGAACAAAAAAGCAAAATTTTGAAAACAAGGAAATGAAATAGTATATATAATCAGATTAAAGAGAAAAGCAATATGTAAGAGCAAATTTGGTTAGAGTAGAGAGGAGAAGCAAATGATGTTTTCAAAAGATTTTATGCTTGGAGCTGCGACAGCAGCACATCAGGTGGAGGGAAACAACATACACAGCGATTATTGGGTACAGGAACAGATACCACATTCTATGTTTAATGAGCCGTCCCTTGATGCAGTGGATCATTATAATCGGTATGAAGAGGATATTCATCTGATGGCAGAAGCAGGACTTAATACCTACCGTTTTTCAATAGAATGGGCGAGGATCCAACCAGAACCGGATTCGTGGGATGAGGCAGAAGTAAAGCATTATTGTAATGTGTTGGACTGTTGCTATGCAAATCATGTGCGACCGATCGTTACCATGCATCATTTTTCGTCACCTAAATGGTTAATCAGTCAGGGCGGATGGGAAAACCCGGAAGTGGTAGAGAAGTTTGCTGCATATTGCAAGCGTTTAGCCAGTGAACTGGGTGATAAAATGGAATATGTCTGCACGATCAACGAGGCAAATATGCGTCTCCAGCTGGCGGCATTAATGAAAGAAATGGTGCTGCGAATGGGAGGACAACAGGCAGATGCAGATAAAGAAATCGGTGATAAAGAGAGTGCAGCGAAAGAGAGTGATGTGCAAGTTGGCATCAATATGAATAAAGAAAACATGATGCTTAGCATGATGGAGAGTGCGCAGGCCTTTGACATACAGAATCCCATGGATGTTCACACCTTTGTATCTCAGTGTACAACGGAGGGTGACCTTTTAGTAATGAAAGCACATGAAGCAGCAAGGGATGCAATGAAGGAAGCGTGTCCGCATCTGAAAATTGGCTTGACCTTATCATTACATGATATGCAGCCTTATCCCGGTGGCGAGGCATTTGCTGAAAAAGAATGGGATGAGGAATTTAAGCACTACCTGCCATACATTAAGGATGATGATTTTCTGGGCGTACAGTGTTATACCAGAAAGCGTTTTGATGAAAACGGTGGTGCGCAGGCAAAAGATGAATGTTTGCGGACACAGATGGGATATGAAGATTATCCTTTAGCGATTGCAAACGTAATTCGTAAGGTTGCAGAAGAATTCAAAGGTGATTTGATAATTACCGAAAATGGAATCGCAACGGCAGATGACAGCAGACGCTGCCAATTTATCCGAGAAGTGACGGAAGGAATCCAGGCTTGTATAGACGATGGGATTCGGGTGAAAGGATATATGTACTGGTCACTCTTAGACAATTTTGAATGGCAGAAAGGCTATGGAATGAAATTTGGTCTAATCGGTGTGGACCGTAGCACTCAGACACGTTATCCCAAGGAAAGCCTTCAGGTGCTTGGAAGCTTAATGGAACGATAAAAGTAAAAGAAATGAGGGGGAACAAAAATGAGCAAGAAAGAGAAAAACACACAAAGTGACATCGATGGTGTACAGTATCGTCGGGCAAAAACATGGCAGATTGCCTTAGCGCAGCTCAACAGCGGAGCGGCCATGTGTTTCTATATGCTAATCGGTTATGCAAGCTACGTTGGAAACGTGGGATATGGTGTTGCAACCGCATTGGTTGGAATGATTATCACAGGTACCCGTATTTTTGATGGCATTACTGATCCGTTGATTGCGTTATTGATTGATAAAACGAACACACGGTTTGGAAAGCTTCGTCTTTTTATGTTTGGGGGCTGGCTGATTGAGACTCTGGCAGTATTCATGATGTTCAATTGGTTCAGCGACAAAGGGCATGGCATAGTTACTTTTATTCTAGTGTACATGCTGTACAGTATTGGCTACACAATGAATAATATGGCTGGTCAGGTCATCGGACCGGTGCTGACCAATGATCCGAAACAAAGACCATTAGTAGGAGTGTGGTCAACTATTTACAACTACTTCATCCCGATGTGTATATCTATGGGGATTACAGTTGGAATCTTACCTAGATATGGAAATCAATTTACCGCCCCGATGTTGGCTGCAGCTTGTACTTTTGCAGTAACCGTTTCCTTTATACTGGAGCTTTTGGCCTGCATAGGTGTTTCACCGGCAGATAAGACGGAAAATTTTAAGGGAATCAGTACTAAGAGCAATCAGGAGGAAGTAAAGATCAAAGATATGATTACTATCCTTAAGACCAACCGTGCCCTTCAGACTTATATTTTTGCTGCAACATCAGATAAACTAGCCATGCAGACGGCTGGGCAGGCAGTTGTCACGACCATGTTATATGGAATCATTATCGGTAATATGCAGCTTTCAACCATTGTCAATATGGCAGCCATGCTTCCTTCCATTATATTTGCTATTTACGGTGGACGCTATGCCGGAAAACATGGAAATAAAGAGTCAATTATTACGTGGACACGCCTATGCATTATTACCACCGCTATTTTGATCGTATTTTTTGGAGTGACATCTTCCTGGACAGTGGGAAAGGTGATGCCACTGATGATAGTTTTCTTTGTCCTGACATTGTCTACAAATGGATGTAAAATGTGTGTGACGACGGCAACCGGAGCCATGTTGGCGGATATCATCGATTATGAACTGGATCGTTCCGGTAAATATATGCCGGGCACGATGACAGGTGTTTATAGTTTTGTCGATAAGATGGTTTCCTCCCTGGGTGCAACGATTGCTACCGGAAGTGTGGCCGTAATTGGTTATACAGCAGTAATGCCACAGCCAACTGATAACAGAACACCTGCAATCTTTATAATGGCGTTGGTATTGACCTATGGTCTGCCAATTCTTGGTTGGATCTGTACATTGGCTGCACTTAAATTTTCACCATTATCCAAAGAGAAGATGGTAGAGGTGCAGCAAAATATTCAGGAGAAGAAAGCACAGGCGGAAGCAGAAGAAGAGTCATTCGCTTAAGGGTACAGGGAGGTATAAATTTAAATGAAAGCAATTAAACTCAAGACAGAACGCCTGGTGAATCCACTTGGAATTGACATCAAACAGCCGTCTTTATCATGGATTTGCCAAGATGGAATTACTCAGACTGCATATGAAATAGAAGCGGTATCAGATGGTTGCATCATCTGGAAAAGCGGGAAAGTATCAACAAATAAAATGCAGGTGATCTTTGGTGAAGTACTGGAAAGTAAGCAGCGGGTAAGCTGGAAAGTCCGTCTTTGGGATGAAGCGGATACGGTTGGAGAATGGAGCGAGGAAGCTTTTTTCGAAGCGGGTATTTTGGATGCTGCGCAGTTTGTGGCAAAGTGGATAAATCCGGAATTGGTTAGTGATCCATGTATACATATGCCGGCCAGTTATTTGCAGACAACTTTTAAGGCACCCCTTGGAAGTCAGGCGCGACTGTACATCACCTGTCACGGGCTGTATGAAGCATATCTGAACGGTCTGAGGGTGGGCGACTTCGTGCTTGCACCGGGAAGCGATACCTATAATAAAAAACTGACCTATCAAACTTACGATGTAACTGAGCTGGTGAAAGAAGGAAAGAATGATGTCCAGGTGATCTTAGGGGATGGATGGTATCGCAGCTGCTCCGGTGTGGATGGAGAGAGAAATCTCTTTGGTGAAGATATTGCGCTGTACTTTCAGTTGGAAGTTGATGGTGTGCCAGTTTGCATTT
>Ga0137302_10572_pt1 | contig 14448 bp, 12 predicted proteins | sample Ramsor2O_GlcNAcB_FD_97184 | JGI IMG/M metagenome (GOLD analysis project Ga0137302, IMG submission 97184) | Mouse cecal microbial communities from Vienna, Austria - N-Acetylglucosamine amended with D2O_GlcNAcB | ecosystem: Host-associated > Mammals > Digestive system > Large intestine > Cecum... | reverse complement strand
AGATGCCAAAGGGAACGGGAATTGATTTGCTTACCTGGTTTCGGGAACAGCAGATGGATGGGGAATTTTTGCTGTTAACCTGTCATGAAAGATTTGATTACGCTACAAACGCTGTAAAGCTCCATGCTGCTGAATATCTGCTAAAACCATTTGAACCCCTTGTCATGGAAGCCGCATTAAAGAAGATCATTCAAAAAAGAATGGAACAAAAGCTTTTAAAGGAAGACAGTGAAGCCGGTAAATGGGTCAAAAATAATAAACGCCGGTTGAAATTGAATTTCTGGAATATGCTTCTGGATGGCAGCATAGCTACTTCTAATAGGAAGGATATTGAATCAGAATTGCGCAATCGGAAAATGGAAGATGATCCAAATGATCCATATCATCTTATTATATCTAAAGTTACGAATATAGAGCATGACAGAGAGCGTATGAATCCTAATCTGGTGTTATTTATCCTGGAAAATATCCATTCGGAGATTCTATGCGGAAATCCGGAAAATAGAAATGTTGTCTGTTATGAGTATAAAGATTATTATGTGCTTGTCACGATTTGTAGGACGGAAAATGAAAAAGAACTGTTAGCACTTACCAAGGAACTTATTCTGGGGTTAAAAAAAGTGCTCTCCTCGACGATTACATGCTGTATCAGCGATGTATGTAAAATGCCTGATTTTTATGAGACCTTCCATCGCAATTTGAATTTGTTTTCATTAAATGTTGTTTATTATGGAGACTGCTTTCTGGAGAGCCAGAGTATGAAAACCAGTCCTGATGAAGCTTTCTTTTTGGAATTAAATGTCATGGATCAACTTCTTGCTGAACGAAAAAAGGTGGAATTTTTAGGTTATTTAAAGAAAAGACTCAATGAAAAGGTATTTGAAAAAAAATTAGACGAGCATATGTTAGAACAGGCAAAACAGGAAATTTTGCAGGCGGTATATACATATCTTGCCAAACGCGATATTCAGGCATCAGGTCTTTTTCGTGAAGAAGCTTTTGTGAGCATGACACAAAAGGCGTCCAGATCAGTGATTGATATTTTGCGCTGGATTAATTACTTTCTGGATCAGATGTATGAATATGAGAGTCAGGTTCAAAAAAGCCATACCGTGGTGGATCGGATCAATCAATATATTCGTGACCATTACGCAGAAAAAATTGGGAGAAATGAAATTGCGTCCCAGTTCTATCTTGCACCAGAGTATCTTGCAAAAATGTACAAGAAGCAGACGGGAAATAGTCTGAAAGATTATATCAGTGAATATCGTATTGAACAGTCAAAGATTCTGCTGAAAAAAGGAGAAATGCAGATTGGGGACGTTGCATTAGCAGTAGGATTTGATAATTTCACTTATTTTTCAACTATTTTTAAAAAGTATACGGGAATATCCCCAAATCAGTATCGCAAACAGGAAGCATAAAAATAAGATGTAAGAGGATTTAAGTATAATAAGAGAACAATGTCATGTATTTGACGGTTCTCTTATTTTTTAAAATCCATGTCTTTTTTTTTAATGAATGAAGTTGAAAGAGAAGTTATACTGATACTATCAAAAAAAGAGAGGGTAAAATGTATGAGAAATAAAAAAAGAATGATTGCAGCTTTATTAACTGCAGCTATGGTATTTGGAATTACAGGATGTGGAGCGAAAAGCTCAAGTGGAGAAGCGGGTTCTACAGAGAATGCATCTAAAGACAGTGGTACATATGATCAGGTCGTATATGCATACTCAACATTTAATAATATTCCGTCCGAGAAAGATCTGGGAGAAGTGGAAGAAGCAATCAATAAAATCACAAGAGAAAAGATTGGTACAGAAGTTACATTAAAACCAATTGCAATTGCAGATTATTCCAGCAAAGTATCTTTGGCATTACAGGGTGGAGAAAAAATTGATGTATTCCAGTCATTAGGTGATTTTAATAACTGTGTAGCACAGGATATGACTTTTGATCTTACAGATCTTTTAGAAAAAGAAGGCAAAGCAACAAAAGAACTTGTTGGTGATCAGTGGCTTGCAGCATGCAGCACCGATGGAAAAATCTATGGTGTTCCTACAATGAAACCGGTAGCTTTAACACCAATGTTTGTATATCGTCAGGATCTTGCAGATGAACTTGGAATAGATATATCAGGTGTAAATTCACCCGAAGATGTTACAGCAGTTTTAAAACAGGTAAAAGAAGCTTATCCGGATATGACCCCATTAGCTCCAGTGCAGCAGGGAACAATTGGACTTAATTTGACTTTTAAAAATACAGATTACCTAACAGATGATTATTATAAACCAATCGGAGTACTTCAGGGCGACAACACAGATGTTATAGATCTTTATTCCTCTGAAGAATTCAAAAATGCAGCTAAACTTGCAAGAACATGGTACGACGAAGGTCTAGTTATGAAAGATGCAGCAACTACAACAAGTACATCACAGGAATGTCTTGCATCAGGAAATTATTTTGGATTTATTGCAGCATATAGCTATCCGGAAGCAGATACTGCAGCAAACCTGCAATCACAGTGTGGTGGATATGAACTTGGCGCAAAAATGATCGGTGATTCTTACCTTTCAACAGGCGATATCAACGCTGTAAGCTGGATGATCGCATCTACAACAGATGTACCAGAAGCAGCAATGAAATTTTTAGATCTAACTTATACAGATGAAGATGTTATCAATTTACTGATTTATGGTATTGAAGCAAGAGATTATGTGAAGAACGATGATGGAACAGTTAGCTACCCGGAAGGTGAAGATGCTACAACAGTTCCATATACAGCTCAGTTAAGCTGTGGTACACTTGGAAACTTCTTTAAAATGTTTCCTATGGAGGGTACAGATCCTGCATCTATCGAATGGGAATTAGAGCAGAATAAGACAGCAAAGACATCTCCAGCTATGGGATTCACATTTGATTCCAAAAAATTAAAAACACAGTATACAGCAGTTGGAAATGTAATTTCCCAGTACTTACCAGGTCTTCTCTGCGGAAGCTTAGACCCGGATACGGGAATTGAAAAATTTGTAAATGCATTAAATGATGCTGGATATCAAGATATCTTAGCTGCAAAACAGGAACAGTTAGACGCTTGGATGGCACAGAAATAGTAAAAGAGGATAACAATGAAAGCAATTACAAAGAAACAAAAAAAACAGAAGTTTAAAGATTTGTCATTACTTTTAATCGCCGCACCAGGAATTGCTTATTTATTGATCAACAACTATATCCCAATGCTGGGAATTTTCCTGGCATTCAAGGATTATAGTTTCATGAAGGGCATTTTCAAAAGTGACTGGTGTGGATTTGACAACTTCAAATTCTTATTTAAGACAAGCGATGCCTGGATAATGACAAGAAATACGATTTTGTATAATGTGGCATTTATTATAATCGGTACCGCGTTAGCTATTCTGGTTGCAATTTTTATCTGCGAACTTGGAAAAAGAAAAAGAGTAAAAATCTACCAGGCAGCACTTTTGCTCCCCAATATGCTCTCGTGGGTAGTGATCGGATATATTGCATACGCATTTTTAAATGCGGATACAGGTTTTATCAATAATACGATTTTAAAAGGACTTGGAATTGATCCAATTTCCTGGTATGCGCAGTCCGGTGCATGGCCGGCAATCATTATTATTGTATATCTTTGGAAGAATATTGGCTATATGTCTATTATCTATACAGCAGCAATCTCTGGAATTGACAAATCAATTTATGAAGCTGCAGCAGTTGATGGAGCAACAAAACGAAAACAAATCTGGAATATAACACTTCCAATGTTGAAACCGACTGTTATCACACTGACATTAATGTCTATCGGTAGAATTTTCTTCTCAGACTTTGGATTATTCTATCAGGTTCCACAGAATTCTGGAGCTTTGTATGGTGTGACACAGACCATCGATACTTATGTATATCGTGGCTTAATGGAATTGAATGATGTTGGGATGTCTGCAGCAGCCGGTCTTTATCAGTCGCTCATTGGTTTTGTATTAGTTCTATTGGCAAATAAATTTGTTCGTAAGCACGATGCAGAAAATGCATTGTTCTAAGGAGGTTTGAAATGACAGAAAGTAAGCCGTTTAATCGTGTGGCAACCATCATACTTACGATAGCTGTAGTAATTGCATTAATGCCAATCCTACTGATTGTAATTGCTTCATTTACTGCTGAAAATTCACTGATTCAGTTTGGATATTCCTATGTGCCAAATGAATGGAGCCTGGATGCCTATTACTATATGGTGAAACAGGGAATAACGATTGCAAGAGCGTATGGCGTGTCCTTTTTCGTAACAATCGTAGGAACATTAATGAGTGTATTGTTAACAACAATGCTGGCATATCCTATGTCAAGAAAATCGTTTAAATATCGTAATATATTAGCATTCTTTGTATTTTTTACCATGTTGTTTAATGGAGGTATTGTTCCGTCTTACATCATGTGGACAAAGATCTTTGCTATCAAAAATACTATCTGGGCTTTGATTATCCCCAATTATCTGGTAACTGCTTTTAATGTAATTCTTGTAAAAAATTACTATTCCAACAGTATTCCGGAGTCCTTAATCGAGGCAGCACAGATTGATGGAGCATCGGAGCTGACTATTTTTGGGAAAATCATGCTTCCACTGGCTGTTCCTACAGTAGCAACAATTAGTTTGTTTACAGGATTATGTTATTGGAATGATTGGACCAATGGACTGTATTACATAGATGATCAGAAGTTGTTTAGTATACAGCAGCTGTTGATGAAAATCATGAATAATATTCAGGCACTTCGTTCGAATTCCAATGCAGCATTGTTAGGAACAGGAGCAGTTGATCTGCCAGGAACATCTATACGAATGGCAATGGCTGTAATAGGAATTTTACCAATTATGCTTGTATACCCATTTGTTCAGAAATATCTGGTCAAAGGTGTAGTAGTCGGAGCAGTCAAAGGATAAGGGGGCCCAGAAAAGGTCGGATGGTTTTGAACATAAAAGTGAAGCAGGAATAAAGAAACATGGGACTGGGAAAATTCCCAGTTCCTTTTTATACAGATTTTATATTTACCAGAAAGGACAGACAAAATGAAAGTTAGTGAAGTAGTAGATAAAATTTTAGAATATCATCCGGGTTTTCCTGAGGATTACGATGGATGTGATGGCTATAAATCAGGTGATCCAGAGGCAGAGTGTACGGGAATTGCATCTGCTTTGGTTCCTACGATAGATGTAATAAAAAAAGCAGCAGAATTGGGATGTAATCTGTTATACGTACATGAACCTTCTTATTACTCTACTTCGGATTATCCAGACTGGAGAGCAGGATTTGAAAATAAAGTCTATGAAGAAAAAAGAAAATTGTTAGAAGAGACAGGGATTGTAATTTTTAGAGATCATGACCACACGCACGCACATCGTCCGGATGGAATTTTCACAGGAGTAATTAAATATCTGGGCTGGGAAGACTATCAGATCAAACAGGAAGGAATGAACATGTATTTTGAATTCCCGGATATGACAGTAGAAAAAATGAATCAGTTTTTAATGGATCAGCTTTCCTTAAATGGAATACGTTATATTGGACGACCTGAAAGTAAAATAAATAGAGTTGCCATAGTTGGACATCTTCTTCCGAATATTTTTGTTCATCATCCAACAACAGGAGAAGGCTTTTGCCCAGAATATGCGACAGAGGTTATCAAGCTTTTAGAACAAGAAGATGTGGATGCCATCATTCCTGGTGAAGTAATTGACTGGACAGTTATTTCCTATATTCGTGATGCAGTACAGCTTGGTAAGACAAAAGCAGTATTTAATGTAGGACATTTTAATATAGAAGAATTAGGAATGAAATATGCAGCAGACTGGATTCCAGAATTGATTGATCCTCAGATTCCAGTGCATTATATTCCAACAGGAGACATCTATTCATTTAAATAACGAGCGGGAGGATTAGCAATGACAGTACAGGAAGTAATGGATGGAATTATAAAAAAGACAGGTGTAAGTCCCCTTCCAGAGGATAAGACATGTGATATTTTTATAATTGGGGATAGAAACAGGGAAGTAAAAAAGATAGGAACCACGTTTATGGCAACTGTTGATGTAATAAGAGAAGCAATTGAAAAAAATATTGATTTTATAATTACGCATGAGCCTACCTGGTTTACTGGTATGGATGATACGGAATGGGTTAAAGAAGACCCTGTTTATCTGGAAAAGAAGAAATTACTGGAAGAACATGCCATTTCTATCTGGAGATTCCATGATCATATGCATATGGCTGGCGAAGATGGAATTTATCGTGGATTTGAGCAGGAATATGACTGGGCGAAATACAGAATGCCAGGTAGAAATTCGGGAAATCCAATGGATGATTTTGGTGGATGCTATGAGATTCCAGAGACATCCTTAAAAGATTTATGTGCATTTTTTAAAGAAAAAAGCGATATGCAGGTCGTTCAAATTGTCGGCGATCCACAAATGATGGTAAAACGTGCAGCCGTATTAGTTGGAGGCGGAAGCTTGGGACTTGGTGTGGAAAATATGCCAATGAGACTGATGAGAGAAAAGAACATTGATCTTGCAATATGTGGAGATATCACAGAGTGGACCTTATCCGCTTATGTGCGCGATGCTTCTCAGCTTGGTATGAATAAAGCCATGCTCGTACTTGGACATGAGAGAAGTGAAGAACCAGGAATGAAATATCTTCCTGAATGGATGAAATCCATTGTTGGGGATATTGAAGTTCAGTTTCTAGATGCAAAAGAGCCATTTTTATATTTTTAAAAAAAGGAGAGTATGATATGTCTACGTTACAGGTAAGCACATTTTCTGTGGCACTAAGCCGCATTGTTTCATTCAATGTTATTTTACCCGATGATCTGATGCCGGAAATGAAGATAAATAACCCTAATTATGACAGGGGAACAAAGACGTTAGTATTATTACACGGATTTTCTGGAAATAGTAATGACTGGTTGATGGGTAGCCTGATTCAGGAACATTCCGGAAAATACAATCTTGCAGTTATCATGCCTTCCGGAGAGAACAGTTTTTATCTGAATGGATTGGGTATGGGAAGAGCCTATGAGACTTTCACAGGAGTGGAACTTATCAATTACTGCAGAAAAGCTTTTGGTTTGTCATATAAAAAGGAAGATACTTTTATAGGTGGTCTTTCCATGGGAGGTTTTGGAGCTATTCATACAGCTTTAAAATATCCGGAAACTTTTGGGAAAATGTTTGGTCTTTCCTCCGCATTAATTGTGAATGAAATTAAGGGAATGGAACCAGGAAGCAAAAATGATGTTGCTGATTACGATTATTATCATCAAGTATTTGGAGACTTGAATCAATTAGATAAAAGTGAAAATAATCCAGAGTTTTTAGTGTCAGAGCGTATAAAAGCGGGAGATACGATTCAGCCAGTTTATATGGCATGTGGAACAGAGGATTTTCTGTTAGCAGAAAATCATGCATTCCGTGATTTCCTTTTAGAGAACAAAGTGAATGTTACATATAAAGAAAGTACAGGTATTCATGACTGGAAATTCTGGAATGCGTATATAGAACAGGCAATTGTCTGGGCAACAGCAGAATAGAAATAAATAATACGAATCAAGGAGAAAACTATGGCAGTAAATGCATTAGAAATAATTGAAAATACAAAGAAATGGGAGGCACCAGTGGTACCGGCAGAAATTCCACATGGAGATATGCCAGGAGATAAAGTAGAAATCGGAGAAGGACATATAGAAAAGGCAAACAAGATTTTTCCAGAAGTATTAAAACAGTTAGTACCAATCATGAAGGAAAATAAACATCGAAGAGCAGTTTTGGCTGTATGTGGTGGATCAGGTGTTGGTAAATCGGAGACTGCATCCCTGCTTTCATTTTATTTTGGTCAAATGGAAATTGGAAGCTATACGTTATCGGGTGATAACTATCCACACAAGATTCCAAAATATAATGATGCAGAACGTCTTCATATGTTCCGTGAAAATGCCTTAAAGGGAATGGTTTGCGAAGGAACATTTACAAAAGAGCGCTTTGATATGATTCATGAATTTCAGTTGAAAGGAGATGATGCCAATAAAGCACATGCAGACGAATATGATTGGTATGAGTCTTATCTTCGTAATGGACGTAAAGGATTGGAAAGTTATCTTGGAACATCAAATGAAATCGGATTTGATGAAGTGGAAAGTATCTTAAAACAGTTTAAAGAAGGCGCAGATAAAATCTGGCTGAAACGAATGGGAAGAGAAGATACGGAACTTTGGTATGAACAAGTAGATTTTTCAGATATTCAGGTATTGGTAATAGAATGGACACATGGAAATAGTGATAATTATAAAGGTGTAGATATTCCAGTCTTATTAAATTCCACACCACAGGAAACATTAGCACACAGAAGAGCAAGAAATCGTGATGGTGCCACAGACAGCCCATTTACAACTATGGTGCTGGAAATAGAACAGGGTATGTTAGAGTCTCAGGCTCACAAAGCAAAGATTATCGTTTCTAAGAGTGGAGACCTGCTTTCTTATGAGGAGTATTTAAAAGTAATGGAAGAAAGTAAAAAGGAAGGAAAATAGAAATGAGTATTTCTGCAAATAATGGACCAATGTTAAATGCTTACCCGGACAGCATGGGTAGAACCTTAAAAGAAATTACAAAATTTTTAGAAAAACCAGAATTAAAAGATGTGTTTACATCTTTTTATATATTGCCAAGTTTATTTAACACAGATCTTGACCGTGGATTTTCAGTTATCGACTATACTTTAAATGATCTTCTTGCTGCAAAAGAGGATTTAAATGGATTAGAACAGCTTGGTGTGGATTTGAAGCTGGATTTTATTTTGAACCATGCTTCTGTATTATCCAGCCAGTTTCAGGATATTATAAAATATGGTGAAAGATCCAAATACAAAGACTTTTTCATTAACTGGAATAAATTCTGGGAAGAACATGGTACCATGACAGAGGAAGGCTATATCCAGCCGGATTCAGAGATGATAGAGCATATGTTTTTCCGTAAACCAGGACTTCCAATTCTAATGGTACGTTTCCCGGATGGAAAAAATATACCTTACTGGAATACCTTTTACCAGGAAGTAAAATATCCTGTTCTCGATGCACAGGATGTCATGCAGGTAGAGGGCTTACAGTATGCAACAGCAGAAAAAACTGCAGAACTTATGAACAGGGGACTTGCAGATGGCAAAAAACCGGCAGAGATTCTGTTAGAAGATTTTGCTATAAAGATTTCTGCAGAACAAAAAGCAGCTATCGTCGAGATGTTAGAATCCAGCAAAAAATATTTAGGCCAGATGGATCTAAATATAAAATCTCCATTAGTGTGGGAATTCTATGATGAAACATTAAAGACATTGTCTTCTTATGGCGCTAAGATTGTTCGTCTTGATGCTTTTGCTTATGCTCCAAAAGAGCCAGGTAAAAAGAATTTTTTAAACGAACCTGGAACCTGGGAAGTGCTTGAAAAAGTAAGGCAGCTTGCCGATAAATATAAACTTACCTTACTTCCAGAGATTCACGCAGGTTACAGTGATAAAAATTATGAGATGATTTCCCAAAAAGGATATATGACATATGATTTCTTCCTGCCAGGTCTTGTAATCGATGCACTGGAACGAGGACGTGGTGATGTGCTCACAAAGTGGGCAAATGAGCTGATTGAAAAAGAAATTCATGTTGTAAATATGTTGGGATGTCATGATGGTATTCCGCTTCTTGATTTAAAAGGACTTATTCCGGAAGAAAGAATACAGTCAATTATTGATACAGTTGTAGCCCGTGGAGGTTTTGTGAAAGATCTTCATGGACAAAAAAATGTTTATTACCAGGTAAATGCTGCATATTACAGCGCACTTGGGGAAAGTGATACAAAAATGTTGTTAGCTCGTGCTTTACAGCTCTTTATGCCAGGAAAACCTCAGGTATGGTATCTGGATCTCTTTGCAGGAAAAAATGATTATGAAGCTGTAAAACGTGCTGGTGCAGGCGGACACAAGGAAATTAACCGTTCTAATTTAAGCGTTGCTCAGATGGAAGAAAAAATCAAAGAAAGGGTAGTGATAAAACAGCTTGAAATGCTTCGTTTCCGTGCTGCATTCCCGGCATTTGCCTTTGATAGTAATATCACGGTAGATAGCAGTGGATCTATGATGAATTTCGTATGGAAAAAAAATAGATATACAGCAACACTTACTGCAGATCTTGCAAATCATACCTTCTCCATGAAAGGAATTGATCCAAACGGAGAGGAAAGCGTGATCGTATAATGGACGGTAACGGAAATAAACAGGCATTGGCGATTGAGCATGTGCTTGTCAGGGATAAATTTAAACAGACGGATAGGCGGAACTGCATTACGCCCGCTATCATAACAATATTTATCCGTTGATCTGCCATAAAAACACCGCCTGCTGTTTGATACATACATTATATCAAACATAGACGGTGTTATCTACTTTTTCAGATCCTCATTCTGTGGAAGAATAATTTTAACGGTAGTACCCACACCCTCTTCACTCTCAATCATCAGTGAGCCGCCGCATTGCAGCATCAGACGGTTACGTACATTTTCAATGCCCACATGTGTGCGTCCATCCTCTTTCGGAATGTCCGGGGCAAATCCAAGTCCGTCATCACGGATAGTAACGATTATGTTTTCGTCAGTCTGTTCACTTTTTATACTCACTGTGCCGCCGGCTCTTTTCTTAATAATACCATGTCTCACAGCATTCTCTACAATCGTCTGAACCGTCAGCGGGGGCAGTAAAAAGTCCTGGCACAGTATCTCTATTTCTATATTCAGCTTTTTCGGAAACCTCATTTTTTCCAGATATAAATAATTGTTAACATGAAACATTTCCCTTTCAAATGAAATCAGCTGCTTATCAATCAAAGAATCCAGATTGCCTCTGAGATAGAATGAAAAATGCTCCAACGCTTCAGAAGCCCGTTCCGGTTCCGTGTCACACAGTTGTTTAATCCCCTGAAGTGCATTAAAGAGAAAATGAGGCTGTACCTGACTGAGCATTACGGATATACGATTTTGGTTTAACTCATTTTCCAGAATGAGGGCACGCTTTTCACTATTCATAATTCTTTTGATGTGCCGTATGGTATAGATTTCCTCAATCAGGGAGAAAGAAATTAATCCAAGTCCCAATAAAATTGCTGCTTCAGAAAATTGAACATAACCATTGATCAGTTCTACAACGGCACAGACTGCCAGCGGCAGTATTGCCTTCAGTAATTGTGCAGAGTCCCTGTTATGCAGTCTCCTTGTCTCATAAACCAGACAGTAGATGACCCAGAGCGCCACCAGAAGTTCCAGAATGGAAAAATAATTTATAGCTGAATATAGATCCTGTATCATGAATATTTGATTTACTATTGCTGCGAGCGTGACCAGAAGCAACAGTCCGGTACAGTATAACAGCGATTTCTTTCTCCAGCCGGATAGATGTTCAGCCGCAAATAATACCACAAATACTGCTATACCCTGCATGGAACAGGAATACAGGACATTCAGGAACACGGGAAATGGCAAAATCAATGTAGGGGCAGGAGACAGGGTATAAAACCATGTGGAGGAAAACAGGGTGACCAGTCCCAGCCACAGAAAGCGGCGGCCACCGTCAATTCGCAGTATGGCGCATTCCAAAGCAACGATAAGCAGGAATAACGTCAGGAACAGAAAAATCGTTCCGATGGTCATAGTCCATCCGTCATTGCTGACTGCTTTAAACAACATCATCCGTTCGTCACCGGTATGCATTTGCCGGAGTAATTCATCAAACTGGATCATATAGGCATTCCAGTAGAGATTGCCAAAATTTAATTCTACCTGATCACCGGAGGTAATACCTGGCGAAACAATAGTAACCCACTGTTTTCCTACAGCCTGGGTAGGATTTCCTCCGCTTCGCACAGGTCCGGTTGAATAAATCTCTTCACCGTCTATCCGTAGAGTAACACGCATGTGGTCGATGTTAAGAAAAAGCTTATCACCTTCCGGAATATCCCTGCTCAAGTGACCGCGCACTGTAATATCCCGCAAATCTTTATTTTCGAAATCGGTCTGGTGGGTTAAGGTCTTCCAGGGTCCCCCCTCTTCGCTGTATTCTCCCAGAATTTCCACAGGATATAAATTCCCGTCTGATTTCATTTTCTGGTCAAAGCGAAATAAGGTGGAGAAAAGTATCACTGCCGCTGTTAAAACAGCAGCAGTGAGAAAGATCAGCGTAAAACGTAATAATCTGGTACTTTTATTAGAACAAGGTTCTTTATACATAGTGGTCCTTCCTCGTATGCGTTTCAGCTGATCAGAGTGCGGCTCATTCCAGATTCACTGGAAATTTTTGCATCTTGGATTCTGTCTCTGGGTTCCAGCTGCTGCATCAAATACTCATAAATCACGTTAACCATATTCGTTTTTTTATCTACTACCATTTACTTATCCGCCTAAATATTAATATTTTATTAGAACATTATAGCCAGCCTGTGTGGGATTGTCAATGCCAGAGCTATAGTATAGGTTTACGATGCAATCCACGGGGGAATCCAATGCAATTCATACAATCCGAATTTAAAATGGCAATTTACGATACAATCCATGGCCTTAGTTGACAAAGTGGATGCAAAATTTGTTTGATATATCAAGGTAAAACACGCCTGTATGGATTTTTCAGAAGACATAGGTGATGAAAAGTGCTATAATTAGGATAATCTAATTAGCGGATTTTTAATTGATTATACAGCAAACAGACGGTTCGCATCACTTTTGCAGAAGTAAATGCGACCCATCTCGTTTTTAGTCTGTGAGTATGTGTCACAATTACCATCTGCGAAAATTAGTTAATAGTTACTTAAGCAAACTAGGCAACAGGTGCACCTCATCATTTGGGATGGGGTGCATTTTCATGAGTGCCATAAGTTTATGCATATCTTCATCATCTTTACTAATCATTTCATAGGGGCTTCTATTCCCGAGAACAGGTCTTTTGGCACTATTGATATGATTAGATAGTAGAGTGATATCTTCCTGTGTGTAAGTTTCCATAGACTTCCCTTTCGGAATAACATACCTAATATATTCATGATTTCGTTCAATGTGTGGCTTTTGCCATGATGCCATAGGATCACAATAAAAGATATGAGTTCTTTGATTGACAGAGTCAGAGAGTTCAAGGTCGTTTATGTGTTTAAACTCTGATCCATTGTCTGTAATTATGACGGGAAATAAACGCGAGAACGCATCTAATCCAAGTCCCACTTCAAGAAAATCAAAGCAGTCTTTTACTGCCTGCGCTCTGCAGTTCGGCAAAAGAAACATGAGCATTACACTGTTTTTGCGAAGAATCATAGTTAGTAGGCATTTTCCCACAGACCTAGTGCCTTTGACCGTATCCATTTCTGTAGCCAAAAGAGGTTCCTTGTTGCTGATATAAGCTTCAAACTCTTCAAAGGTACGGCCAGCACGACATCCTCTTGTTTGCGTAATATCTATTGTTGGTTTCTTTTTTTTACGAGGTTTATTCTTTGCTTTGCGCCGAAGGTCGATACCTCGAATACTAAGTTCGCAATCCTCAACTAGCCGATAGAGTGTTCGTAAGCTGACGGGAATCTCTTCCACATGGGTAGCATGAATATGTGATAAGGATTGTCCTTTCTTAACAAGTGGAGTAACGAGAGCATCTAGATCAAAGAGTTGCTCAGGAGTTATTCGAAGTCCTTGTCGTTTTTCAGAATGCCTTTTCTTGGAAAGGTCATCCGCATACCGCGCACCATATAGGTAGCGATCTTTATTACAGTTGCGTCTTTCGGAACAGGTGTTGCAAACATATGGCGTTGATTCGAAACGGTAGCAGCGCATGGATATGTATTTATCACATACCATCCGGCAATCAGCATGTACACAGTAGCTGCAAAAGCCTTGATGAGCTTTTGAACATTCAGCGCATACATTATAGCGGTGGCATCTGGAGGCTAGTCTACAATCATTGCCGTTAGCCATAAATCCAGAGATAAAGGTGCGATTGTTTTTGAGTTCTCTCGTAATTGTAGAGGTATGGACGTGCAACTTTTTTGCTATTTTGCTGATAGAATCTTTGTTGAGCAGGCCAAGTTCGATAGTCATTCGATCATTGAGATCCATTTGTCTTTTCGTTGTAGTTTTCATTTGTGCACCTCTGGCAGAGGTAACTGTTAGATTATTATAGCATAACATTTTTACATAATGTCAAAGTGGATGCGACTACTTTTGAACAAAGGGTCTAATTTAAAATGGCAATTTACGATACAATCCATGGAATTCAAAGAACAAAAATGTAATATAAAGAACAAAAGTGAAATAAAAAGCAATATAAGTCAGTTAAAATAAAGCCATCAAATGAATCAATTCTATACAAAAAA
>Ga0137302_10569_pt1 | contig 14550 bp, 24 predicted proteins | sample Ramsor2O_GlcNAcB_FD_97184 | JGI IMG/M metagenome (GOLD analysis project Ga0137302, IMG submission 97184) | Mouse cecal microbial communities from Vienna, Austria - N-Acetylglucosamine amended with D2O_GlcNAcB | ecosystem: Host-associated > Mammals > Digestive system > Large intestine > Cecum... | reverse complement strand
TTCGCTAAAATGACGTAACTTTGCTATTTGTTAGCGTTCATTTTCGCTTTAACTTTGCATCGTTTCCCGTTTACGCTTGCAAAGATACACAATATTTGGTGTTTGTCAATAGGTGACACCAAATATTTTGCAGGAATGGCGCGTTAAAAAATGTTACATAATTAAAGATGAATAATTTAGACATTAAGAAAATTCGCACAATGTTGGGTTTTACGCAAAAGCAACTTGCGGAAACGGTCGGCGTGTCGGTAAATACAATTCAAAATTGGGAGTCGGGTGGCAAAATCCCGAAGTCAAAACACCCAATATTGCAATCGCTGATAGCAAAGCCCCATATTGTTTACGGCGGGCAACACGTTCAAAACGGCGACGCAATCAACGGCGACAAGATTGTTCAGGAAGTTGCCGACGTGAAAGAATGCGTTGATGAAGTTGTCCAAGAAGAAGTCAACATCAAAAAGGTTGTTGCGTGTGAAGCCGACCGCCTTTTGTCGCTGCTTGAAGCAAAGCAAAGGTCGGTTGATAACCTTATCGAGCAACAAGCCCGATTCCTGACTATTATTGAAAACCTATCAAAACCCCAATAACGATGATTGAAATTGAAGTCAACAAATATTATGGCGTTCCGGCTTATTACTCCGTGATGCCGGAACAAATCTTTGATGCCCTTGAATTGGCATCCCTCAAAGGTGAAGAAACCGTCATGGTCAGCAAGGCACAATTCGACAAGATGATTGCCGATTATAAAATCAAGATGCGCCATGCGTAAATTTTGCGTGATTCTTGCACTTGTCCTTGCGTGTGTTCCTATATTTGCGCAAGGGTCGATTGATGCGCTTGAAACATCAAAGGGCATCGGCACGGTTGCGATTGGTGGGATGGTTTTCAAAGATGATGTCCAAAACTTCAACCCTTATTCGCTCAAATCACGAATCAATGAATTTGACATTTCGCCGGACGGTCGGAACATTGGAGAAACCCCGCTTGACTTTATTTCAGTATGGGCGACCGACCTTATTATTGACCGGGTTTCATTCCTTGTTAGCAAAGACAACAAAGAAGAATGCTTCAATTACTTGGTCAGTCAGTACGGCACACCCGACACCGTGCGCGATATGTATGTTTGGAAATCTTCATCAACAACCTTGACGTTCAGGATGAACCCACAACGTGCCGCGATTCGGAAAAAGGGTCAGGGGTTGGGCGTGTTTTGGCGCACAAAGGATTTTGAAAAGCTGCTTCAAGAAGTTCAGGAAACCAACCCTTGAATGCAAATGCAATGCACTACCGATGCAAATGCAATGCACTACCGATGCAAATGCAATGCACTACCGATGCAAATGCAATGCAAATTGATGCAAAAGAAAAGAAAAGAAAAGAAAAGAAATATATCTTCGATATAATATAAAATAGGGCAAAACAAGTTTTGCTTTTCTTTATAAGGCAATGAAATCAAAATGAAAAAATCAGTCAACCCCCAAGCGATTGAAATAACCCGCCGATTCTTTCAAGCCCTGAATCTCGCTATCGAGTTGGGCAAGGTCGATGGCATCAAAGGATTTTGCGAGGCGCACCACTTGAACCGGGTAAAATATGCGACCTTGAAAATGACCATCGACAAGCCCGTTGATGAAATGACTTACAAGTGCATTGACGTGGACGCATTGGCGGGCATCTGCAATGACTTCGGGGTGTCGGCTGAATGGTTGCTTCTCGGACGGGGCAAAATGCTTAAAACGGACGCAAAATGAGAATAAATTGGTCAGTCAAATTCTTGCCGCACAAACGCGGCAAAGATGTTTGTCCAATCCGAATGCGCGTGACGCTCCGGGGGCAAATACCCCTTGATTTTCCTTTGGGGCAATCCGTGAATCTTGATTCGTGGGATGCCGACACGCAAAGGGTCAAGCCGGACAACCCGGATGCAATGACAATCAACCGCATCATTGATGAATGGCGGTCGGCAATCGGTGAAGTTATGGCGCGTTATGAATTGCTTGAAAAGCGTGTTCCCGACCCCGGCGAAGTCAAGGAATTATTCAACGATTTGGTCGGACGTAACACCGCCCTTAAAGAAGTAATCCAAGACCCGGTTTCATTGTCGTTCTTCCAAGTTTATGACAAATTCACGTCAACCGTCGGGAATGAAAATCAATGGACGGCGGCGACGTTTCAAAAGTTCAAGGCATTAAAGAAGCGGTTGCAGTCATTCGACGCGCTTTTGTCCTTTCACACCCTGACCGACGCAAAGATGCAAGAATTTGTCGCCCACATGATGAAAAAGGGCTTGAAGAACACGACCATTGCCAAGAACCTTGCTTTTGTCCGTTGGTTTGTCAGGTGGGCGGCGGTTCACGGTTATTATTCCGGCAACGTGCATGAAACATTCCGCCCGAAACTAAAAGGCACGGACGGCAACGCAAAGGAAATAATCTATTTGACACAAGAAGAAGTCCGGGCAATGTCCGAAATGACATTCACGGATGCCGACCGACACTTGGAACACACCCGCGACGTGTTCTTGTTTTGTTGTTACACCGGGCTTCGATTCTCCGATGTCGCCAAACTGAAACGGTGTGATGTCAAAGAAACTTACATTGACGTGGTGACACAAAAGACGGTTGACGGGCTGAAAATCGAGTTGAACAAGCATTCCCGCGCAATACTTGACAAATACAAGGACGTAAAATTTCAACACGACCTTGCCTTGCCCGTGCCATGTAACGTGCGGATGAATCTTTATTTGAAAAACATTGCGAAAGCTGCGGGCATCGACACCCCGACGCGCATTGTGTATTTCAACGGCAACCAACGGCATGAAGAAGTCTTGCCGAAATGGGCGTTGATAACAACACACGTCGCCCGGCGCACATTCGTTGTCACCGCCTTGCAACTTGGAATCGCCGCCGAAGTTATTATGCGATGGACGGGGCATTCAAAGTTTGAAGCGATGAAGCCTTACATCGCCATTGTCGATGAATTGAAAAGACAATCAATGACAAAGTTTGATAAATTGTGATGGTACACGATAAGGTACACGAATTTTGAAGCCCGAATTGACACGCCATGACATCGCCCAATATCAAAAAATCATGCAACAATCACATTTTCACCGACTTGGCATTGTGTGAAACCCTTGAATGTCAGGCGTTTGGCTCTCGTCCTCTCCGCAATCTCACTTGATTATCAAGTGATTATCGAAAAGGTACACGAAACGACCCCGAAAGTCACATTTCCGGGGTCGCTTTTTTTTGTGTGAGTAACCACTCACACACCCATAAAGAAAACGCCCGACAAGCTGCCGGGCGAATTGTCATTGTTCCCCTTTCGGGGCTTTCGCAACAATGATGTTGCAAAGGTAAGAATTTTTTTCAAAAGATGCGGCGCAACCCTGATAAAATTCTTTTTATCCAATTCAAGATTGGAACACGTTTCAGGTATAGAAGCGCAACCGCGCCGACGGCGACAATATAAAAGATGTACCGCCAACGCTTGGGGTCGGGCGCGGGTTGTTCGACACGATTGTTTATTTCTTCGGCGACCGAAACATTTGCATTGCATTTGGATTCCTCTTGCTTTCGGGATTCCTTGCTTTCACCGTTGGTCCTGTTTTCCGATTCAATGACGGTTTGCCGAATTGATTTGATGTTGCCGGACACCTGACCGAAACCGGGAATGTTAACGGATGCGGTCTGGGGTGTTCGTGTCGGGGCGGGTTCGGGGTTATCCCTTACCGTGTCGGGCGATGCCCTTGCGTCCGGCGAAGCTGCCGGGGTTGGGGTCGTGTCAAAGATGATTTCAGTTATCACGACTTTGCCGTGTTCCGTTCGGGTCGTGTCAACAACCGTTTCAGTTTCTTGCTTGGTCGTTTCCTGAACACTTGCCGATTCTACCGACACGGTGGTGGTCGCTTCCTGAACCTTACGGGTCGAAGCACACGACGCAAGCATCAGGGCAAGGGCGATGAAGAAGAACACACGTTTCATGGGCGAAATTCTTTTATCGCTTCAAGACGGCGCAACGATCCATTGATGAAGCGTTTGTTGGTGTACTTCTTCAATTCGGCTTCCGTCGCCTTGCGTCCGATTTTGCGTTCATACTTTGCCACCGATTGCGCGGTGATGTCGTTTAAGAACTTCTTGCGGGCTTCAAAGATTGCGTCGAAAAGCTGCTGTGGGTTGGCGGCATTGACGGCGGCAAGGGTCTTTTCGCCGACAATGCCATCAGGTGTGACACCCAAGACACGTTGCGGAATTACAATGCCGTGCTTGCCTGACCCCCATACCCAATCGACAAGGATGTTTGCGACACCTTGCGACAAAATGCAGTCGGCTTTCCACCTATCCCAAAAAGCGGGCTTCAACACGCGGTCGCGCACGTCGGCATCGGTCAGCATTTTCAGGTCGGCAACATCAATGTCGCCGTCGCCGTCTTTGTCGTAACCGACTTGTCGCCACGTTGCGATTGTTACGCCTTTGTTTGTCGCGCCCCCGGCATCGGCGGGGTCATTGACAAAACCACCCTCAAATTTGAGGATGTAAGGCAATAAGGAATCAACATTTGCCATGTGGATAAATGATTGGGGTTAATTACTCAACACCGGGCGATGTTGCCGTGGTGTCATTGTTCTTGTTCCTTTCGGGGTGCTTCAATTCGTGCAAGTCGATGTCAAAATGCCTTTCGGTCTTATCAACCATGATTCGTTGTGCGACATCTGCCCAACGTGCATCATTGCAAGACGATTCGTTTTCAAGCATTGACCATATTTGCCAAAAACACACCGTTCCGGCAACGATGTTGGGCAACATCATCGCCATGTCGGGGAAAATGATTGTGTCTATCAGGTAGGCAAGCACGGTCACGGCATCCATGCCTTAGGTGATGCCGAGAGTTTCGCGCTGAAAGCTGCCTCCGAGTATCTGCCTACGTTTATACGCCCCATCACCGGACACAGACCGTCATCCGACATCTCGCTCTTTTTAAGGTAGAACGAAACCTTTAATCCGCTCTTTTTCATAACTCTATTCTTTGTTTGCAAAATTAACTGATATAGAGTAATTTGTAGGTATGCAAAACGTGGCGGAACCACGAATAGGAATCACAGAGTCCATTCCGAAGCCTATATTTCTTCGCATTGCCGGGAAAAATCGCTAAATTTGCAGTAGCAAAGATGCCTGACAAGCGGGTTCAATGACATAAAACAGGGATAATCATCCATCGTTCGAGGGACGCTTCAAAATCGAGTCTGACAATAGACTCGTCGGAAAACTTGAAATGGGTAGTCATGGCGATGATTGGTATTTCAACGGCAATGCCGAGCTTGTTAAAGAAAAGCCTGTGATGCCGGAAAATCTTAACCCAGAACTTGAAGATATCATACTTCCGTCAGATTATGGTGTGCTGGCTCGTGACCGGAATATAGCATGGGAAGCTCTCTCAACCCTAACCCCAGAATCATATGGCTACGCGGAGAAAAATATGGTGGAAAAACTGCTGAATGCAAAGACATATCCGATTACACCGAAAGATATGATAGGGTTTCGCCGTGTGCGTTCCATACAGATAGATGCCCGTGACGGCATATTCTCTTATCCGTATTTCAATTGCAGGTTCAAGAAAGCCGATGGAAAGGTTTTCTTTGAAAAGACAACCGGTAGCCAGCGTAAATCGGGATATGTCTATCAGAACAGTCCGGAGTCGCTTGTCTTTCTCGGAGGCTGGAGCGTTAACGATGACCCTCAGACCGGATACGGCAGTACAAACTCAGTTGTCGGCAAGGTCTATAAGATCGGCCCACGCAAAGCCATCATGATTTTTCCGACGGAAGAAGACCGGGTTGAAATCTACGAACTCACAAAATAACAGTCATGAAGAAGACCATATATTCAATATTGTCGGCAATCTGTCTGCTTTATTTGATTGGTTGCTCCACGCCAAAGTATTCCATCTTCCGTTATGACAACGGAGATGACTATTTTCGCGAGGGGCTGCACCGCATAGTAGGCAAGGATTGTAAAATCGGTTTTGCCGATGAGAAAGGGAATGTTGTCATATCTCCCCGGTTCGCATTCGTGTTCCCATTTGAAAATGGTCTTGCGAAAGCGACACATGAGGGTCATCAGGTGGCAGAGGGTGAACATTGGCAATGGATTAGTCCGGAGTGGTTTTACATAGACCACAAGGGAAATATTATAAGAAACGACCACCGCTATTCCCAGATCGAGGAGCGGCTGAAAACTTATGTTGCCGCACAGGATACCCGGATTGGTGTTGCCGTGATAATCGACGGAAAAGATACCGTATCGGTCAACGGCAATCGTGATTTCCCGATGTTAAGCGTCTATAAGTTCCCGCAGGCGCTGGCTGTCGCCGATTACTGCATGAAAAAAGGTATAACATTGTCGGACACCATCGGCATTCAGGCAAAGGAGATAAAAGAGGATACTTGGAGTCCAATGCGGAATAAATATGGTGTCAGTGATTTGCGTCTGCCGCTGTCGGAGATTCTTGAATACTCCCTGCAACAGAGCGACAATAACGCTTGCGACGTGTTGTTCCGACTTATCGGAGGACCGCAGGTTTCCGACAGTCTGATGAAGGCTTCAGGCTATGGAGACATCACCATCGGCTCGACCGAGGATGAAATGCACCGTGATCCGTATCTCTGTTATCAGAACCGGGCGACCCCGATTGCAATGGCTCGTCTTTTCGATAAGTTCTACCGTCTTGAAATGCGCCATGACAGTCCTGTCCACGAGGCTGTTGGAGCGATGATGATGTTGTGCGGCACCGGCGACAACCGTCTTCCAGCTCCGCTTGCGGCCACCGATGCTGTAATCGCCCACAAGACCGGAACAGGCGGACGCAATACTCAAGGACGTATTGTCGGAATCAACGATGCCGGATATGTATTTCTCCCGAACGGACGCGGCTATGCCATAGCCGTCTTCATAGCAGACTCTGCCTATGATATGGCACGGACTGAAAAGATAATAGCGGATATATCCAAAATCGTATACCAATCATTAGAAAATTAACAATCAGCACAATATAAGAATATGAAAAAGAGATTTATCTTGCTGGCAATGCTTCTGCTGTCCGTCATTGCCGGACATGCAGAGGGCGCGGACACCCCAGTGATTGAGGTGACAGGATCGGCGACAATGAATATCATCCCTGACCGCATCACAATAGAGATAGGTATGGAGGAGTATTACAAGCATAAGGCGTCAGGCGACAGCACCATTGTAAAACTCTACGATATAGAGAAGGATGTCCGTAAGACACTACGCGAGGCGGGAGTTCCGGACTCTATGATAGTGGTTTCGGAATTGGGCAACTACCGCAACCGGGATATGTCATCTACATTTCTGATGGCAAAGCGACTTTCGGCGACTGTATCTGACTTCGATCATATAGAACGCATATCCGACCGCCTTGACCGCAAGGGCATTGTATGCTTCAATATCACGAAAATCGACAACTCCGACATGGGGCAGTACAACCGTCAGGGACTAAAGGCGGCTCTCGACGCGGCCCGGCAGAAAGCGGAGTTTATCGCCGAGAACGAGGGGCTGAAACTGCTTATGCCTTATGAGATAGTTGAGACCACAAATGAGCCGTCAATGTATTCAGCGTTCAGCAACGTGGCTTATGACGGCGGTTCCGGCATGGAGAACATGCGCCGCATCGTGCGTCGTTACAGCGTGAAAGTGCGCTACCTCTTTCAGTGAAACAGTAACGGCATGAACATCGGGGAACTGCTGTCGCAGAAAATCAATCTTCCGCAAATCAAAAGCGTGGTTTCATGGGCTTCCGGCTCAGGGGATAACTTGAATATGCTTTGGGGCTTTGCCCGGTCGGACGACAGGCGGACAAGTGTGAACGCGCTTTGGGTCATGACCCATCTGCCGGAAACGGACGCTGAATGGCTGTTGTCATTGCGCGACGAGATGATTGATATACTGCTGACCGAGACAGACACGGGCAAGAAGCGTATGCTTCTCCATCTTCTTAGAGAACAAGAATATGCCGTTGGCGATATTCGGACAGATTTCCTTGACTACTGTATGTCAAAAATCAATTCCGAGTGTGAGTCATACGCAGTCAGAGGTTACTGCATATATGCTGCCTATAAGATGAGCCGACATTTCCCCGAACTACTTTCTGAATTGGAGGGACATCTTTACATGATGCAATATCAGCCACTCTCTCCGGGACTGAAAAGCGCACTCCGTCAGACAAAATCAAAAATATCAAAACTAAAGATATGACAAGAAAATCAATTCTGTCGGTAGCCACGGCACTGACAATACTCACCGCCTCATGCGGAGGCAACAAGGAAAATAAAGAGGCTGCCGGCAATCTGCAGAAAGAGACCGTAGCGAATGTGGACATGCGCGGTCAGTGGTATCTGGATAGCATCGTATTCAGTGATTCCGACTATGTTCGCGTGCGTCCCGACGAACGGCTTTCAAGCATACATCAGTATATCGTCTTTGAAGACAACACATATTTTATCAAGACAAACTGCAACACAATTTCCGGTTCATATACCATCAAGGGGGATTCAATCACCCTTGGCGACGGAGCTATGACAGAAATGGCCTGCGACGACATGTCAGTCGAGGAGGCTCTCCGCAGGATTCTCCCGAATATCGCTACGGTGTATATCCAGACTGATTCCATCGCCCGGCTTGACAGCCGCAATCCGTCGGAATACATCGTGCTTCGCAAGGCACAGATAGAGATAAAATGAAATAACTGAAAACTTATGGAAGAAAATAAACTGACACCCTTCACAGATGCTCCCGACACGGCGGTAATCACATGTTGCCATGTGACAGACGATGGCGCACCAGTGCTTTACGTTTCGCATGACGAGGATGACGGCATGTGGCAATTTCTTTGTGGCGGAGAGCATTCGGAAGATGAAGCAAGAATCGTCTCCCTTAGATATATTTATGAACTTGACCATTCGGTCGGTCTGCTGAAGGATATGCCTTGCGGCAGCTATGCGGAAAGGGAATCTCCGGCAGAGGAGTGGATTGTGAACGGCTAAACAGGAAAATATGACAAAGACAATCTACCATTCTAAAATCGACTGGTGGGTCTGGCTTGTGATTCAGAAGAGTGATACGGCATACGTTGAATTTCAAATCAGATAAACATTTATGATACATTACATTGAATACGGTGATATATTTAAGATTCCTGGTGTGACGAGTTACGCCCACGGATGTAATTGTGCCGGAGCCATGGGCAAAGGAATTGCATTACAGTTTAAGACTAAATTCCCTGAAATGTATGTTGAATACAAACGCCTATGCGATAACGGGGAGTTTAATCCCGGGGATGTCTATGCCTATAATTATGGCTCTGGATATGTGTTTAACCTCGGGACTCAAGCCACATGGCGAACAAAGGCAAAACTCGAATTTATCGAGAACGCGATAGAGAGAATGATGGAAATTGCTGAATGTGCTGGTGTTGAAAAAATTGCCCTTCCTGCGATAGGCGCAGGCTTGGGTGGTCTTCTATGGGGAGATGTTAAACAAATATTGGAAAAGGGTGCGGTACAACATATTTCTGTTGATTTATACGCTGTTGAGAATTATTGCAAGTTATAAAAGTGGCACTATGTTTCTATGACAAAGACAATCTATCGTTCTAAAATCGACTGGTGGGTCTGGCTTGTGACAGTAGGCTTTCTCGCTGTTATATGGCTATCGGCAATCGGCATGTCATGGTGGTATGTAGTTTTTGTATGTGGAGGTATGACACTGCTCTATGCGTGGCTGATGTTCGGATGCTGGTATGAGATAGACGGCGAAGACCTCGTGATTTATCAGTTCTTCAGACCTACACGACTGCCAATATCAAAAATCAAGGACGTTAAGAAAACCTCCGGTTATCTCGCTACAGCCGGAATGTCACACCTTCGAGTCTCGATAAGTTTAACATACCGCTCGGTGTTGAAAAGCTATGCTCCGATTGAAATCTCCCCTAAAGACCGTGATGGATTCATGACACAGCTTAAATCTATCAATCCCAATATTGAAATATTATGCTGAGCAATCGAGTAAAACGAAATATATGGCTGACGTTAACCATTTTGTCATTCCTAATGATTCCTGACAGATGTGCGCGTGTAGTCAATGGTATTACCCATTGGTGGACTTTGCTTGTGACAATTGCTCTATTTGCTATTTGCGAGCATTTCTATATGTGTTATCGAAAGCAGGTCAAACGAGGGAATCTCTTTGGCCGGGTCAAAATATTCAGATGATACAGATAGGCAGATATAAATTGGGATTCGCACCACTGTCGATGATAGTTGTTTTCATCGTCCTCTCGGTATGCGCCATTGTCGCTGCTTTTCAGCATGCACGACCGGAATGGTCTATGCCTTTGTCGCACATCATCATAATCAATGAAGGTATGGCACTGTTGGCAACTCTGGTTTATGGCATGTTCGTTCATTTCGCTATTGCAATCATCAATAGACTAAAGAAATGAATATAGAGGAAGTCCGGGATTATTGTCTTTCATTGCCATTTGCCACTGAGAGGAGTCCTTTCGGACCTGACACTCTTGCTATGGAAATTGGTGGAAGAATGTTTTGTCTTATGACACTTGACGGACAGAGGGATTTTTATAATCTCAAAGTCGCTCCTGACTATGGAGTGGAGTTGTGTGATAGATTTTCAGGAATACGCCCCGGCTACCACATGAACAAGCGACATTGGGTTTCTGTGGATTTCTACGGCGATGTGCCTGACAGACTTCAGGAACAACTAATATTTCATTCATATTGTCAGACAGCAATGAAACTCCCAAAGAAGATACAGACTCAACTTGGTCTCACAGAATTATTGGATACTTTATGGAAGAACGACAGAAACAAGTGAAGCGGTGCTTTTGGGCAAATCCAAAAAATCCGCTTTATATAAAATACCACGATGAGGAATGGGGACAGCCGGTTCATGATGATGCAAAATTGCTTGAACTGCTTATTCTGGAATGCTTTCAGGCAGGATTGTCATGGGAATGTGTGCTCAACAAGCGAGAGGCTTTCCGCGAGGCTTTCGATGGATTTGATCGCGACACAATCCTTGCTTACGACGAAAAAAAGATTGATGAGCTTATGTCCACTTCCGGAATCATTCGCAATAGAGCAAAAATCAAGGCAGCGATATCTAACACTTCAGTTTTCAAGTCTATTCAGGAAGAATCTGGTTCGTTTGATGCTTATCTTTCAGGCTTGTGTCCCAAAGAGCCTATTTTCGACCATACGTCCACAACCTCCACAATTTCAGATGCCCTGTCAGCCGACCTGCGTAAAAGGGGCATGAAGTTTGTAGGCTCTACGACAATCCACGCCTTCCTTCAGTCCATAGGAGTATTCAACTCACACGCCCCCGACTGCTATTTATATCAGGGCAAATAATAACATTATCCCCATATTGTTGTTAAAGTTATATGGCACGATACTCAAACATATTCGCAGGTGGTATGGCTTCCTGCAATCTAAACGGCAGAAATATCTCTATCATTAACGGAGAAGTGTATGTTGATGGAATTCACTATGTTCCGGAATCTGAGGCCGGAACGGGAGAAGACTACAAACCATTTACACCCGGCAAGATGACAGACCACAAGTTCGATGTTTCATCGGATTTCGATTCCATCATATCGAAAGGATTTGTCGATGTGGTGTTCACTCAGTCTGATAAAGAAGACGATTTTGAGGTCAGAGGAAGACTGCCCGAGAATCTTATCAAAAAGATGAACATTGAGGTCTCAGGTGGAACGCTATACATCTCCATGAAATCAGGTTCATACGAAAACATTGTCGTTCATGGCGAAGCTCCCACAATCTATGTCAGTAACAAGACATTGAAAGATGTATCATCTTCCGGTAGCGGCGATTTTACAGTAAACGGCAATCTGAACGCCTCTGACGGATTCTCTGTTCGCAGCTCCGGCAGTAGCGACTTTAAATGTGGAGTCATCAAAGCAGACAGTAAAGATGTTACTGTTTCCACATCCGGTTCCGGAGATATAGAGCTTGCCGGAGTAGAGGCTTATGTTTTCATGGTACACATATCCGGTTCTGCTGATGTTGACTGCGGCACTGCCAAAACGAAGATATGCTCCATTGACATAAAAGGCTCAGGCGATGTGAAAATCAATGGGAGCACGGAATCTGTTAATTTCTCAATAGCAGGCTCCGGCGACATAGACGCAGGTGACTTCAAGGCAGACACAGGCAAAGCCTCCGTTGCCGGTTCTGGCGATATACGTTGTAATGTCGAACGGCTCTCTGACCGAGTCAGAGGCTCCGGCGACATCCACAACAAATATCATTAATGAGTTGATTCACAAAAGATCTAAAAACAATTTGACTCTTGCAAAATATTCTCTTACAGTATTTCTGATGCGGCTACTTGTGATGGGCGAAGGCTCGGCATTATACCCGACTGCATTCAAACCAAAATGGTCTGCCTGATATAAAGCTCTCTCATTGTGATATTTTTGAGAAATAATTGTGATGGAATCAAAATCATAAAGGTTTCTGACAGCATCAATGGAATTTATTGTTCGCCATCCTTGCCAATGCTCAATGATGCAGGTGTCGGGAACATTGTGAGATACTAATGAATCCCGCATTGCTGTCGGTTCATCACATCCATGTTTCTCCGTCATTGTGTAATCACCTCCACTGACAAGTATCCGACGGATTTTCCCGACATGATATAGGTCGGCTGTAGGCTTGATGCGGTTATCGAAGTAGTAGTTATGCACTCCATCGGGTGTTATTGGAGAAGTTCCGAGTAATAAGCCTATTTCTCTTGACGGAACATCAGCTAAATTATCGAAAGTACGTCCTTTTGCATTGTTTGCCACAATATAATTGCAGATTGCAATAATTACTACCGCGGTCAACATACATCCGATAGCGATGAATGAGATTTGTTTAGTTCGTTTGTACAGCATTACGATACTCTTTTAATCGTACATGTTCAAGGTCGAGAGAATCCACCAAATTACCCGTTTCGTCAAATATCTGCAAGAAGGTATATCTGCCTGCTATATCAGGATCTGAAACATATCGATACGACTGAAATATCATATATCCTTCTTCAGAGGTCGAACCAATATAGCCTTGATTCGCGGGCACATACCAAGCTTTACGTTTATCTACATCAATTAAGTACGAGAATTCATTCCTCATATCTGGACATCCCTCAACTATCAGCTGTAGAGGATCATAATTGTAAATCTTCACTCTGCTCGTAACAAGAATCGAGTCAATAGGCACAGGATAAAACCTGTCTCCATCTGCCATATACCAGCAATGCCAGTCTGGCCGAATAGTCTGATAGAGTTTGGTTTCCTTCTTGGTGGTTTTATTCTTTATCCATAGTGCAACCTCCGGGATATCAAATTCATCCTTTGCAGAATCGACGATTTGAATATACAATGCAACGGAATCATTTTGGGCGACAAGCTTTTTGTCGGAATCCCAGTCACGGTTTGTACCATTTGCAGAATTACGTTGATTGCAACTTAACAATGCCACCATACTTATCAATAATACGAGAATATCAGCTGTTGTTTTCATCGGATGTGTTTTCATTATAAACAGAGTAAAACAATTCCATATCCTCCAGATTGGCGTTATTGCCAAACAAGCATGGACTATTCCTGGTAATGTTGTACGCCTGAGCCAATCGAAGGAGCTCCTTAAAAGCAACCTTATCATGAGGATGAGTCTTCAGGTGTGCAATATAGACCAATGCGACACGATTCCGCATATCATTGTAGAACAAGTTATACATGGCACCATCATTACTTCTACTGCCGAAAATATTTATCTGAAGAGCTACTCGCCACATTCTCCATAATTCGCCCAGCAGAGGCGAATACTTATTTTCTCTAAGCAACTTATCAAGTACTGCAACCATTTCCTTGTCACTTCTTTGCGGATGGCGATAGTTACAATAAGCAAACTCACGAGCCAGAACACACTGCTTTGAGAAATCTGTCTCCTCAAGAGTCATTCTCAACAACTCCCGACGGAATGAAGCGGTGTCAGCCAGTGCTTTGGCGTGAATCTCTGAATACTCCTTAAGGATTGTTTCAGGCTTAAACTCCTCATCGGATATATGGTTTTCGATAAAGGCAGTTGAATACGATTATAAGCCTCATAGAATCTGTCTACATCAGGATTTTCTTGGGAATTGGGTTATTTGCCTTTTCTTATCCATACGGCGGCAGTTTTGGAGGCCGACAATAGGGCTTCTCTTATATCTCGTTCACTGATTCCGGAAACATTTATTGAGTCGAGTGCATCGGCTTGTTCCAATCCGAAGTCCGATTCTGACATATAGCGTTCAGCGGTGCTTACATCATAGGCCATTGTGTTGAAGGCCAAAGCAATGTTGTAGCATTGAAGCAGAGAGTCAACAAAATGACTCAACGTCAATGTGTCCGGCATTTCCGGATAACGAATTTTGTGGCTGATGGCCACGAATCCTTCTCCGT
>Ga0137302_10568_pt1 | contig 14560 bp, 13 predicted proteins | sample Ramsor2O_GlcNAcB_FD_97184 | JGI IMG/M metagenome (GOLD analysis project Ga0137302, IMG submission 97184) | Mouse cecal microbial communities from Vienna, Austria - N-Acetylglucosamine amended with D2O_GlcNAcB | ecosystem: Host-associated > Mammals > Digestive system > Large intestine > Cecum... | reverse complement strand
ACAGCATGGAACAGCTTGAAAGCCTAAAAGCACAGATTTCCGGTCTTGTAGGGTTGGTTTCAAAACATGATAACTGGAAACTTGTTGATGTGCATATAGATATGGCCTCATCAAAGAAAGGTTCAAATCGTCCTGCGTTTCATAAAATGTTAAAAGAATGCGAGTCAGGACTTACAGACATAGTAGTTGTTAAGAATATTAGCCGATTTGGTAGGGATACGGTCGAGGTTCTTGAAGCATTAAATACATTGCGAGAAGAAAATGTGCGTGTGATTTTTTTCGCAGGAAGAACTTGATACATCAGTAGTTGGAAGCTCGATTCTGATTTCAACTATTGAAGCCGTTACTCAGGCAGAAAATGAATCACGCAGCGGAAATATTAAATGGGGCACCGAGCAGAGAGCAAGTGATGGAAGCTTGGGCTTTTATCGTAGAAAATGCTATGGCTTTGACAAAGATGAAAATGGTGAGCTTGTAGTGAATGAAGCAGAGGCTGAAAATGTAAAGCTTATCTTCGATTTATATCTTAGTGGCAAAAGTGTTTTAGGTATAGTTAAAGAACTGCAAAGTAGAGACATCAAATCACCAACAGGAAAAGATAGCTGGGCAAAACGTTCTATTGAGCAAATGTTGAGTAATGAAAAGTATATTGGTACAGCTATGGTTAATGTTGGCGGAGAAGAAGGAAAAATATTTAAGATGAACAATTCTCATCCAGTTATCATTACAAAAGAAACAATCAATGCTGTTCAGGAAGAAAAGCAAAGACGCAGTAATGTGGTGACCGATGAAGCTGGAACACATAGAAGTAAGAAGAAATATAGTTCTAGGAAGTGAGGCGTTTTGAATTAATGTTACTAAGTAATCTAAATGATTTAAAAAACGATATGGTTAAAAAGGATTGGACAATATGTAGTTTTCTCTTTAGATATAAGTCGGTTGATTATATAGTACTCATAAAAAGATTTGTTGGTAAAGAAAAGCGTGTAAATCGGTATGCATTAGTAAAAATTCATTTTATGAAACGTAATAATTTAAATGATGGATTAGAAGCTGAGGCCAACAGTAATCAATTGTTAATCGACGCCAAAACATTAAGACAATATTTTGGGATTGAGTATCAAGAGAACTTAGGTGATATATTAAAACAATTCACTGAGACTTTTGGAAAGGCAATTCCAAAGAATATGCCTAATGATATTTCAAATGAAGAAAAAGGGGCAATGGTATATTCGCTCGGTAGAAGTGACTCAGAAGATCCTAATAAAATCTATTGCTATAAAATAAAAAGGAATCCTAATGGTGGGAAAAGAAGTGAGTTTAACTCAGATAAAACAAAATTATTAAGACCTGATTTATTTCATCATTTTGTGAATGAACCTACCGTCAGCTTTTGCTACTCTGATGATCCATTGAAAGAAAATGATGATTCGACCATTTTATGCAATTTTTCTAAATAGCCTACTTTCAATTGATAAATAACCCAAATGAAAACACACAAGAAAAATAGTGAAAACATTGATAAACAAAGGATTTTTTGAGTTTTTAATATAATTTCGAAAATAGCCTACTAATTTCACGTTGAGAGCGTAGTATTGTTGACTAAAGTACATAAGTAAAAGTGTGAAAATGCTTGAAATATAGGGCTTTTCCGAGGATTTGGGTGCAAATCCAGGTCCTCGGATTTTTGCGTTTTTACGGTTGCTAAAAATCGAAAAATTGATAGTTGGGTAGATAGGAATATTGAAGTAGGTCGGATAGACAAGAATGATGACCTCTTTTTTATGGATGAAAAATACATTAGTATTTATAGATATTAATTCAGAATATGCGCTGTCATCTTGAAAAATCGAATAAAATATGGTATCATAGGCTTGTTATTAATTAACCAGCCTATGATAATAAATAACGAAAATCGTTATTCGGAGGATGCTATGATTAGAATCAAACTATCGGAAGTTTTAGGACGAAAAAAGATGACTCGTAAGAAATTATCGGAATTAACAGGTGTACGTCCTAATACCATCGGAGATTTATATAATGAAAAAGTACGAAAAATAGATATCGATATTTTGGATCGTATTTGTACGGTGTTGGAATGCGATATAGAAGATATACTTGAGTATCAATCAAATAAAGAGGTGAATCAATAATGAACGGATTGTCTATGTTTGCGAACGTTGGAATTGCAGAAACGTATTTAAGCCAGGAGAATATTAATATTGTAGTTGCAAATGAACTTCTTCCTGAACGTGCTAGATTCTACGAACATCTATATCCTGAATGTAATATGATTTGTGGTGACATTACCACAGAAGAAATATACAAGCAGGTTATAACGTCTTCAAAGGAACAAAATGTAGAATTTATTATTGCAACTCCACCCTGCCAAGGTATGAGTATTGCGGGCAAAAGTGACCCCGATGATCCTAGAAATTATCTGGTTACATACGCTGCTAATGCAATACGAGATTTAAAACCGAAGTTTGTTTTAATGGAAAACGTATTTATGCAACTTAAGACTTATATTCCCTATAATGGACAAAAAGTCTTAATTCCTGATTATTTGGATCTTATGTTTGGAGATGAATACTATATTGAAAAACAAGTTATTGATACAAAGTTTTATGGCGTACCGCAGCAACGAAAAAGAGCCATTATACTGATGTCAAGAAAAGATACAGGTGTTCATTGGAATTTTCCGCCAAAAGATGAGCACATTATTACATTGGAAGAGGCAATTGGTGATTTACCTTCGTTGGATCCATATGTTAAAGAAAAAGAATACAGAGATGTTTTCCCGGAATATGAGGAAAAACTAAAGCAAGGACTAGCGGTTTCAAAATGGCATTTTCCTAAAGACCATGTTTGGCGCAATGTTGAGGTAATGATGCATACTCCAACTGGTTGTAGTGCGAGACAGAACGAAGTATATTTTCCTAAAAAGAAGGATGGGACTATGGTAGGGGGAGCACCTAGAACTTACATGAGAATGGACTGGGATAAAGCAGCACCGACCATAACTAGCTATAATCATACGATTTCTTCATTTCAGAATGTTCATCCAGGAAGACTTCTTCCAGACGGAACATATTCTGATGCGCGAGTTTTAACAATTTTTGAAATGATTAGAATCATGAGTTTGCCTGATGATTGGAATATCCCTGATTGGGCTTCAACGCAACTTATTAGGACGGTTATTGGAGAGGGAGTTCCACCTGAAGCTGTAAGGCGAATTGTAAAAGAATTGAAAATAAAGGAGTGACAGTATGAATGCACTTTCATTGTTTGCCAATGTTGGTGTCGCAGAAACATATTTATCTGAGATAGGATTGGATGTTGTTGTGGCTAATGAGTTAGAGCCAGACCGAGCTAGATTTTATAGTCATCTTTATCCAAATTGTGACATGGTGTGTGGAGACATTACCGAAACAGAGGTGTTCGAAAATATAATAACAAAATCCGAGAAAATGAATGTGGAATTTATCATTGCTACTCCACCTTGTCAAGGTATGAGTATAGCCGGGCATAATAGTCCCTACGATGAAAGAAACAGTTTGATTAAATATGCTGTGGATGCAATTGAGAGGTTAAAACCGAAATATGTATTCATGGAAAATGTACCACAGCAGTTAGATACACCGATTCATTATCAAGGTAAGGAGATGCTGATTCCTCAATATCTGGAGATTAGATTGGGAAATCAATATCGTTTCAATAAGGAAAAAATAACTAACACTATGTATTATGGCGTTCCTCAAATGAGGAGAAGATGTGTTACGTTATTAGTAAGAAAAGACATTGAATTAATCTGGGAATTTCCAGAACCTGAAAAAGAAATTGTTACCTTAGATAAGGCTTTTGAAGGTATTCCTGATTTGTGGCCAGAGATTCAAGAAAAAGAATATAGGGATATCCTTCCTGAAAATACTAAAGAGGCGTTGGCATTTCATAAATGGCACAAACCACCAAAGCACGTATGGAGAAATGTTGAGTGTATGCTTCATACCCCGGCGGGTAATACAGCTTTTGATAACCCGTTTTATTATCCTAAGAAAAAGAATGGTGATAGGGTTAAAGGATATGATACGACATATCATAGATTATTTTGGAACAAGCCGGCGGCAACAATTACTAAATGGAATGGTATTATGGGATCTCAGAATAATGTTCATCCTGGGCGTGAATGGAAAAAGGATAAGAATGGGGATATGATGTATACAAATCCTAGGGTACTGACTATTTATGAGTTATTAGTAGTTTCTTCATTACCTACATATTGGAACATCCCAGATTGGGCAAATAATCAGCTTATTCGATTTGTAATCGGAGAGGGAGTACCGCCGCTGATGGTTAAAAAAATAATTGAACCCGTTATGGTTCATGAAAGGAGTTAACTATGGCTGGAAATAAAGATAAAATTCAGTTACCTACAAATACAACAGATATATCAACCTTGGTACGTTACTTAAAAGGGATTAAAGCAGCAGAGCCACTTAATAATAATACTGCTCAAAGTGTATATCAAGCAGTTAAAGCTACTGGAAGGAAACAGAGTTCATATACGGCTAAAGTAGCAGAGGCAGGTGGAAAAATACCTGCAAGAGATACTCATACAACAGGAACTTTGGCAACATATGGTCTTATTCGATATGTTGATAATAATAGACCTGCTAATTTCGTTGTTTCTGATTTAGGATGTGAGTTGATTGCATTGTATGATGATGCTGGAAAACCAATTACTAATGATGTAGGGGTTCAACTTCATTCAAATGGTAAATACACAGTAATGCTTTTGAGAGTTTTTTCAGCTTGGCACGAAACAGGAAAAGGACGAAATATTCATCCAGGTAAGATTATGCTTCAACTTATGAGTGATCCAGATTTGGACTACTATATTACAGAACATGATGTGGCGTATTTTACTTCGAATTCCGAGTTCATGTTCGACTCTCAATACGAAGATATAAAAAAATCAATTTTAGAATTTCGTTCAAAATATGATGGAGTGTATGGTCTTACGAGTAAGCCATGTAAGGCTGAAATATTTATGCCAACTTTCGCTCGAAACTGGGGCATTTTTGAAAAGAAGGAAATATTTGATATTTCTTCAGACGATACAAATCCCGGTCATTTTGTTTTGTCACTTAAAAGTGCAGGAAACGCAACTGAAGATGAGTTAGATATCACAGATGATGACGAGGAAAATACTGTTGATGATATTTCTGATGATGAAGTTTTATCTGTGGACAGCACCGGTGATATAGATCCAGAGGGATTAGGTAAATCAATAGATCTAGAGAAATTATACAAGAATTTAACTCATTATGTTTTAGCTAATGGATCTGATGTTTATTGTGATATGGTTTTCAGGAATGATGGGGATTTTGATTGGATTTATGTGGCTGGAAATAAGTCGAATGCAACTGAATCAAATTCAAATGAAGAAGATAACAAGCAAGTCGATGAAGTTGATTTAGAATCTATTAGATTGTCTACTGGTTGTAATGTTCTTCTTTATGGTGTTCCGGGTTCTGGAAAGAGCTGGACTATTGAACATGAATATTGCAAACCGGGAACTCAGGTAGAAAGACTTGTTTTCCACCCGGATTATACTTACTCTGATTTCATCGGACAGATTCTTCCTGCAGTTGCAGAGGACGGACAGGTAAGTTACAAATTTACTCCGGGGCCTTTCACAAATATTCTTAGAGAAGCTTATAATAATCCTGAAAAAGAATATGTGCTTATCATCGAAGAAATTAACCGCGGAAATGCTCCAGCTATTTTTGGAGAAGTATTCCAGCTTCTTGACCGTAAGGTTGAAATTCGTGACATTGATGATGACGGATATCCAATCGGTACAAGTGAGTACGGAATCACTAATACAAATATTGCGAAAGAGATGTATGGTAAAGATGTGAAAAATGAAAAGGTTCGTATTCCGTCAAACCTTTCTATCATTGGTACAATGAATACTTCAGATCAGAATGTGTTCACTTTAGATACAGCTTTCCAGAGAAGATGGGATATGCGTCTTATTGAGAATGACTTTGCTAATGTGGATTCAAAACTTGCTGATGCAGAGATTCTTGATACAACCGTTACTTGGAGCAATTTCTGTACTGAAATCAACAAGATTGTTGTTGGAAACAGTGCAAGAATGACATCTGCCGAAGATAAGAGACTTGGTGCATACTTCGTTCATCTTCGTGACCTTCAGTACAATGATGCTATGGGTGACTTAAAAGATTATGATGCTCTTCGCAAGAAGGAAAGCAAGAGTGCATTAACAAATGACGAAAAGACTCGGATTTCAACAATTCGTGAAGCAATAAGACAAAATAGAAAATTCCCCGAAAAGGTAATCAAATACTTATGGGATGATGCTTTCAAATTTAACCGTGAAGTTATTTTTGAAACTTCTGAATATCAGAGTCTTGAACAGGTCATTCGTGCGTTTATGTATGCTAAGGGACTTGAGAGATTCAAAGTATTCAAGGATAACGTGAGGGATGCGTTTGCAGATAGCGAAGATTAAGGTGGTGAGATAGATGGATATAGACTCAGCTTTAAATTCAATAATGAAATATGACATCAAAGATCACTGCCATATTAACAGTAATGAAGACGGAGACCGTTTTGTAGGAATTAAAGCAGACTCGGATAATGCGATGGTCTATTTTCCAATCGGTTATGAACTGCCGGAAACAGATGCTGAAATCAGAACAGATATTAAGCATCTAATTCAAGTGCTATCGGAATTTACTACAAAAGATGATAGACTTTTGGCCGTGAATAAATTTGCTGCACCACAGACAGTCGATTTCCCAATCAATGCCTATAAGAGTGTCATTGAGTATTATTTTTCAATCGGTGGCACATATTATGTTGAAAAGGAACAGGTATACATTACTGCTCCGACAGGAAAGCAGGACTGGGCAAGAACCGCCAGAAAGCAGATGCCTTTGGTTCAAAGCAGGAACGGTGTAAGTTCATTTGTTTTTACACAATTTGAGGTACGATCTTCCACACCGAATGATACAAAGGAAATCACACAGATTAATAGGTTCTGTGTATATGAGGCTTTCAAACGATTAGGCTGGTTGTATGTTCCTTATATGACGGAAGAACCAGGACCACACCCAGATATAAAATCATCAATACGAATTGTACAGAATAAGCTTGCTATCACTAACGATGATAAGAAGAAGTCATTGTTCAGAGGAATGAAGGATATGCTTGAGTATATGGACGAGCAAACTTCGGATAAGCAGTTCTATTTTGGTACGGATGATTTTGACCATGTGTGGGAGAAACTGGTTGATAGAGCATTCGGTGAGAAGGATAAGGATAAATATTTTCCTCGTTCAAGATGGTTGCTTGACTACGGTAAGTATAAAGAGAAACGTCCTCTTATGCCGGATACCATCATGATTTACAATGGCAAATATTATATTCTTGATGCTAAGTGCTATAAATATGGTTGGACAGGTATTCCTGATCATCTGCCGAATGGCTCATCAATAAATAAGCAGATTACATATGGTGAGTATCTAGAGAAGTATAAAGGTGTTGATCCAAATTCGCTATTCAATGCATTTATCATGCCATACAACATGGCCAAGAATCATTTTAAGCTGACATCCGTTGTTGGAAATATCGGTGAGGCAGTTGGCGATTGGAGATATAACAAGAAGTATTATGAACGTATCCAGGGTATTGTAATGGATACAAGGTATTTGATGTATCATTATTCTGGTAAGCCGATGAAGGAAAAGGTTGCTCTTGCAGAATGCATAGAGACAGTTCTCGGGAAGAAAGCAATTACTTCAACCGGAGAAACACCTGTAGCAAAACCAGTTACTTACTCAGAAATAGAACCCGTGATTTCAATGGTTGCTGAAGATTCAGCAGATTATAATACTGATAAAATAAAAACTAAGTAAATATTATAAAACCTCTGTTTGCATGAATACGCAAGCAGAGGTTCTCTTTTTATATTCCTTCTTTTTCTCTTTTTCTTTTACGGTAGCGGTCTTGTGTGACTCTGTTGCAGCATTCTTGGCTACAGAATCTATTACGTGTAGATGTAGTCTTAACCAAAAAGTATCTGCCGCACCTTGGATTATCGCAAGGGCGATATAATTCGAGGTCAGGCTTTAGGTAAAAAATGGAAAAGTATGCTGCACAGAGAAGAGAGTCTACCTTCCATGATGGAGTCATTGTTTCTGAATTGTAAACAGGATGGATTCCATTAAGGTTGGCATTTATTTCTTCTCCGATTACAAACTTGGCAATTTCTAAGAGAGCAGTTTTCATCTCATCGGAGAAATCAGTATTATTCTTTCTCACCATATCATGAAGATAATGGAAGAGGAAATCGTTTATCTTTTTTAAGATATCATTCGTCTCAAGATTTAAAAAAGCAGTAGTCAGATTTTGATAAAACCAAGGTGTGAATCCTGGTATTGTGCAATATCCGCCTATTATTTCATAATAGTCAGAAATATCCAACTTGTATGTACCATATATAGAATCCTTGATGTAGTAAGTTTCTCCATCAAAATTATCCTGTTCATGCTCTTCTGATATTTGAGATGGCGGATTCTTAATTAAATCAACATACCTATGGTGACAACTGGAATATGCAGTTTCCATACTAGATGTACCGATAGAGACCTCATCCGACAATAGAAGTTGAATAGTCAAATCACAGATTTTTTGATAATTCTTTCTGATCTCACTAGTTGCAGTCATTAGTTCGACAGTCATTCTAAGTCTATTAATAATTCCATATATTTTATCTTCAGGAAAGGTTTCGTATTTCTCATCAGAGATAGGAAACAAGGACCCGTTTTCTTCCAAAAAAGTTATGAGTTCTTTCTTGGGTTTGTTAGTGAGAGAAATGAGTGTTCCTAGGATATTTCGTTCCGAAATTGTGCCGTTAGGTGCAATACGAACAAGACCATTTTTTGCAGCGTAGCCAAAAACAAGTGGATGTTCAGGCATAGCTTGTAGTTTGAATTTGCTGATAGGTTCTTCGCCAGGAGCAACGTGTTCTATATCTTCTACACAGTCGCAGCTACAGGTTTCGAACTTAAATAAAATATTTTCAAAAAAATTTTCTTTGATTTGGGGCATTTTGGGCTCCTTTCTAACTTTCAAAAGTCATGGCAAAAGTCATGGCTTTATTTTTTTACCTAAAAAAAGTAATGGCTATTTATATGTGTTTTAACAATTATAACCAATAGTCACTAATATTACAACTATTTTCGCATTACTTATTTGTAAAAGTTATGTGAATATTGGATATCTTCAATTACTTTTTGCATTTAACTATACTAATTACAGAGTTAAGGGACAACTCAAATATGAAATGAAGTAAGAGCGTGAGTAATTGTTATATAGAAGGAAGCAAAGAAAAAGCAGACTGAAGTCATTCAATCTGCTAGAGGATTAGTCCTTATAAATGCTGTATCTATATGTGCCGTTGGATTTGTCCACTTTAAGTGCTAACGGAAGTTTCTCGTTGACGGTGTTTTCATAAAGAATATCTCGAATATTTGATGTCAGATGAAAAACTGCAATGTCAATTCGTTCTCGGCATTGTGCTGCCCATAATTCACGTTCTTGTTCTGTTGATGGGTATTCGGTTTCGTCTTCATCTTTGTAGTCATCTTTATTCACACCCACTCCTTCTTCATAAATCATTTTGAATAGGTTATCCAATACTCCGGCAGAGAGTTTGTGATTTGCACTACCTGTAAGAAGCTCATCAATAAGATAAAGACCGAAAGCCTTGTAGTACTTATGTGTTGTCCAGTTTTCTTCGAGATTAACAATCTCTTCCCAATTTGGCTCGCTGGCAAGAATCTCTCGATATTCATGAAGTTGCTCTAATGCCTCAGGAGATAATCCGGTATATCGATGAGCATTCGTAATATCGTGAGTACGCTGATTGATTCTGCCAAGAAGGTAATCTGCATCACAATCCAATAGTTCACAGATGTTAGCAAGGACATCAGCGGTTGGTGTGGATTTGCCTTGTTCCCAGGATTGGATAGTTCCGAACATATTATGATCGGTTGTTTTCTTTCCTGTGCGAATCATACCGTACTTCTCCATATATGCATCTGCAAAAGCTTGCTGACTACTGAATTTACGGAGACGGCACTCTCTTAACCTGTTTATAAATATAACTATATTCATTAAATCGACTCCTTTATGAAAAATGCATTATTTAAGCATATAACTGTATTCATTATAAAAGATTTAGAATTGTTTTACAAGGGATGGTAAAGACCCATTCTTAGAAACAAACCCCGTTTGACATTGAGTTGGATACATAAATCATTGTGTATCTACCTGAGTGGCAGACACTCAAATAAAAATATCACAAGGCCTGATTAGCTATAAGGGCATTGGGATACAGATATCGACACTAACCACAGGACAACCCCTGTGGAAGGTGCGATGGAAGTACCCTTATTTCCTTATGCCCATTTTCAGGCTATCCGGGTCGGTACTTCTACAAGCACCGGCCTTTATTTGTTCCCATTGCCCGGCTGCTGAGAACCAGGCAGAAAGGCAGGAACATTATGAAAATCCAGATGCGTTATGAGGATGTATACCAGACCCTTGAGGTTGAAACAAAGGAGATTGAAAAGTGGTTAAACATTTCTATCTCAGAAGATGAAAGTGAAGAGGATTACGAAAAGAGAATCCAGGAAGAAATCGAAGTCAGATACAACCGTCCCGACTACAACAGCTGGCATAAGCATGACCGCCATACAGGTGTTGCTAAATGTAAAGGTAAAGAAGGAACTGTTGAAGTGAACACAGAGGAAGCCATTATGGCAAGAGCAATTGCCCCATCTGTATTTACAAAGAGCATCGATGAGGTGGAAACCAAGTTAGACCACGAATATCAGTATGAACATTACTGTGGCTGGATTCGTGAAGTCCTTAAACCTTCAGCAGCAGAAATGGTTATTGCCATCGTTCTTGACGGTTTATCTGTTGGTGAGTATGCAGCATCAATCGGTGAAGATGCTAACAATGTCAGTCACAGATACAGACGTGCAATTAAGAAATTACAAAAAATTTTTTCCAAAACGTCCTTTTAACCCTTCGCTCAAGGCTACTAGCTAGGAGGGTTATTCCTCCAAGAAATATTAAGGAGGTAATTTTAATGGAATTACAAATTCACAAGAACGCAGAACTTGGTTCTGTAAGAACAACTGTCATCAATGATGAGCCGTATTTTGTTGGAAAAGATGTCGCAGAAATTTTAGGTTACAGTAATCCACAAAAAGCACTACGTGACCATGTCGATGAGGAAGATAAAACGGTGAACGAATCGTTCACCGTGAATGGAACAATGGGAATTCTCATTAATGAATCAGGACTTTATAGTCTTATCCTTTCAAGCAAAATGCCGAATGCTAAAAAATTTAAACGTGATGTATGCCATCGATGAGATTTTGGAAAATCCCGATCTTGCGATTGCAGCACTTGCTCAGCTTAAGGAAGAACGTGAAAGAAGAAAAAAACTTGAATGTCTGACTTTAGTTCAGCGTCAGCAGATTTTTGAGATGCAACCAAAGGCAAGCTACTATGATTTGATTTTGCAGAACAAGAATACAGTACCGATTACACAGATTGCAAAGGACTATGGCATGAGTGGTCGCAAGTTCAATGCGTTACTTAATGAACTTGGGATTCAGTATAAGTTTAGAAAGACATGGCTTCTTTATCAGCAATATGCCGACAAGGGATATACTCAGTCAAAAACACATCAAATTGATGATAACAGAAGTGTAATGCATACCTATTGGACTCAAAAAGGCAGACTTTTCCTTTATGACCTTTTGAAGAATGAAGGCATCTTGCCCGTTATCGAGCAGGAGGTGTAACGGATATGAGTATTGATAAGTTTAACTCCGAGAGTTATTACGACCCTACTACATATGAGGCACTTACCAATATTCACCGTGAGGAAGTGGCAGCTGATAAAAAGGCTGCCTATCTTCCTTTGGTGTATGTATGCAGCCCATATGCAGGTGATGTTGAAAACAACGTGGCAAATGCAAAGAAGTACAGCAGATTCGCTGTAGAGAACAATGCAATTCCGGTTACTCCGCATCTTCTTTATCCACAGTTTATGGATGATGGCAACGAGCAGGAACGTGAGAAGGCTATGCACTTCAATTATGTATTGCTAGGCAAATGTAGCGAGTTATGGGTCTTTGGTGGTGTTATAAGTCGAGGAATGTTTCGTGAAATCAATGTGGCCAAGAAAAGAAGGATGAAAATCAGATGGTTTACATGGGATATGAAGGAGGTTCAGGAATATGATTAATTTCACTTTATATATAGCTGATTGTACTGGTAATAGTAGCAACTGTCTGTACCCACATAAGATTAAAGTCACGGACAGGGATACATTTATTGCAGCAATCAAAACTGATCATGTAACGGCAAAGTACAAAGGTAATTACAGAAGTAATGATAATTATGAATACTCCGACTGTGTGCCTCTTGACTGCGACAATGACCATTCGGAAAATCCCGATGATTGGATTACACCATTTGACCTCGCAATGGCAATGCCGGGAGTTCAGTTTGCAGCATCTTATAGTGGACACCACATGAAGGTCAAAGGTGATAAATCCGTAAGACCTAGATTTCATGTATTTTTTGCGATTCCAGTAATCAAGGATGCAGAAGAATATGCAGAACTTAAAAAGAGAATAGCATCAGCCTTACCCTACTTCGATACCAATGCACTTGATAGTGCCAGATTCCTTTATGGAACTGATGATACCGATGTTGAAATTTATGATGGTGATAAATCAATCGTAGATTTTCTTGAAGAGGATGATTTTGCCAACTTCGATGCAAGAACAGAAGAAATTAGTGAAGGCAGCCGTAACAGTACCATGAGCCATATTGCTGGAAAGATCATCAAAAGATACGGAAATACAGAAGATGCCCACAACCTTTTTCTAAAGAAGGCAGAGCTTTGCAACCCACCACTCCCTGAAAATGAGCTGAAGGTGATATGGAGCAGCGCCTTGAAATTCGGTAATAAGGTATCAAACCAGGAAGGATACATTCCACCTGAGCAGTACAATTCCGACTGCAGACTTAAACCAGAAGACTTCTCAGATGTGGGACAGGCTACTGTGCTTGCAAAGGAATATAAGGATATCCTTCGTTATTCTCCATCAACAGATTACATGGTTTACAACGGCGGTTTCTGGGAAGAGTCAAAACCAAAGTCACAGGGTGTATCGCAGGATTTGACTGAAAGGCAACTTGAAGAAGCAGAAACTGAAATCAAGAAGACGATGGATGAACTTGTAAAGAACGGCGGTATGGAAATCCTTGTATCCGTGGGTCCGAAGAAGGCAGTGCAGATGTTCAACAAACAGCAGGCTCATGCCTATGAACTGTATGAAGATGCTGTCGCATACAAGAAGTATGCTGTCAAGAGGAGAGATACCAAGAACATAGCTGCAACACTTAAGGAGGCTCGTCCAATGCTTGAGGTTGAGCAGAGAAACCTTGATGCAGATGAATTCTTACTTAATACGCCTACTCTGACTTTTGATTTAAGACAGGGACTTAAGAGTCCTCTTGTTCACTCGCCTGAGCATTTCATTACAAAGCAGACAACGGTTGACCCATCAGACGATGGAAAGGATATATGGGAATCAGCACTTGATACCTTTTTCCTTGGTGACAAAGATCTTATCGATTATGTACAGAGAATGGTTGGTCTGTCAGCTATCGGAAAGGTGTATGTAGAGGCACTTATTATCGCATATGGTGAAGGCCGCAATGGTAAGTCTACTTTTTGGAATGTTATCGCAAGAGTGCTTGGTACATATAGTGGCAATATTTCAGCTGATATGTTGACTGTTGGATGCAGAAGAAATGTAAAACCTGAACTCGCAGAGGCAAAGGGCAAACGAATGCTAATCGCAGCAGAACTTGAAGAAGGCATGAGATTAAACACAGCCAATGTAAAACAGCTTTGTTCTACTGATGAAATCTATGCCGAGAAGAAGTACAAAGATCCTTTTTCCTACACTCCAACCCACACACTCGTGCTTTATACAAATCACCTTCCAAAGGTCGGGGCAATTGATAAAGGTACATGGCGAAGACTCATTGTTATCCCATTTGATGCAAAGATTGAAGGCAGTGCAGATATCAAGAACTATGCTGACTACCTTTATGAGAATGCAGGTGGTGCGATTCTTTCCTGGGTTATCGAAGGTGCAAGAAAAGTGATTGCAGATAATTACAAAATCGAACCTCCACAGAAGGTGCGTGATGCCATTGAGCATTACAAGGAAAACAATGACTGGCTTTCAAACTTCATAACAGAACGATGTGAGGTGGATGAAACCTACTCCGAAAAATCCGGTGACGTTTACAACGAGTACCGTATCTTCTGTAACCAGATGGGTGAATATGCAAGAAGTACAACTGATTTCTATACAGCCTTGGAAGTTGCCGGGTATGGAAGATTTCGTAATAGCAAAGG
>Ga0137302_10566_pt1 | contig 14609 bp, 12 predicted proteins | sample Ramsor2O_GlcNAcB_FD_97184 | JGI IMG/M metagenome (GOLD analysis project Ga0137302, IMG submission 97184) | Mouse cecal microbial communities from Vienna, Austria - N-Acetylglucosamine amended with D2O_GlcNAcB | ecosystem: Host-associated > Mammals > Digestive system > Large intestine > Cecum... | reverse complement strand
AAGGTAAGAAAAAAAAGCTGTCCCAGGTGGCGACCCATACCATTCATTACGGATACATTATGGATGGAAGTGAAATAGTGGATGAAGTCCTGGTAATGGTGATGAGAGGACCGCGCAGTTTTACTGCAGAGGACACAATCGAGATCAACTGCCACGGCGGTGTCTACGCCATGAAACGGATCCTGGAGACGGTTATTAAAAATGGGGCAAGACCGGCGGACCCCGGAGAATTTACAAAGCGGGCATTTTTAAACGGAAGAATGGATTTGTCCCAGGCAGAGGCGGTAATTGATGTTATTAATGCAAAAAACGAATATGCTCTGAAGAGTTCGGTCAGCCAGTTAAGAGGATCCGTCATGGAGGCGATTAAGGAAATCCGGGAACAGATTATTTACCATATTGCATTTATTGAATCCGCTTTAGATGATCCTGAGCATATCAGCCTGGATGGGTATGGGGATGAACTTCAGAAGGTAAATGATCAGCTAATTGGTAAATTAGAGAAGTTGATTGCTTCCTCAGAAGATGGTAAGATGATGAAGGAAGGAATCCGGACCGTAATTGTAGGCAAGCCAAATGCAGGAAAGTCATCCCTGTTAAATATTCTGGTAGGAGAGGACAGGGCGATTGTAACGGATATCGCAGGAACAACCAGAGATACCTTAGAAGAGACCATACAAATTCACGGGATCAGTCTTAACATTGTGGATACAGCGGGAATACGCAGTACAGAAGATGTGGTAGAGAAGATCGGGGTGTCCAGGGCAAAAGAATATGCTAAGGACGCAGATTTGATTATTTATGTGGTGGATTCTTCTACAGAACTGGACGAAAATGACAGTGAGATTATAGAATTGTTAAGAAATAAAAAAGCGATCATTCTTCTAAATAAGACTGATCTTCCAATGGTGACTTCAGAAGAAATGTTAAAAGAAAGACTTGATAAGCCTGTGATTCCCATTTCAGCAAAAGAAAACAAGGGGATTGATTATCTGGAAACGACCTTAAAGGAAATGTTTTTCCATGGGGAAATTTCCTTTAATGATGAAGTATATATTACGAATATACGTCATAAGACGGCACTTGCAGATGCCCTTGCAGCCTTAAAGCAGGTAAGGGAAAGTGTTGAAATGGGAATGCCGGAAGATTTTTATTCCATTGATTTGATGAGTGCATACGAAGAACTGGGTGGAATTATCGGAGAATCCGTAGGGGAGGATCTGGTTAATGAAATATTCAGTAAGTTTTGTATGGGAAAATAGAAAGGATAGAACATGAATACCATAGAAGAAAATGTGGATGTGGTTGTAGTTGGAGCCGGACATGCCGGATGTGAAGCTGCACTTGCCAGTGCAAGACTGGGCCTTGAGACAATTGTATTTACAGTAAGTGTAGACAGCATTGCCCTGATGCCCTGTAATCCCAATATCGGAGGCAGTTCCAAAGGGCATCTGGTACGGGAAATAGACGCTCTCGGCGGGGAAATGGGCAGGAATATAGATAAGACCTTTATACAGTCTAAGATGTTAAATAAATCAAAGGGACCAGCGGTACATTCTCTAAGAGCCCAGGCGGACAAAGCAGATTACAGCCGTGAAATGAGAAAGATACTTGAGAATACGGATCATCTGACCATTAAGCAGGCGGAAGTGACGGAAATTATGGTGGAAGATGGCAAAATCAGCGGGGTGAAAACCTTTTCAGGAGCAGTGTACCGCTGTAAAGCATGTGTTTTATGTACTGGAACATATCTGAAATCCCGTTGTATTTATGGTGATATCAGTAATTATACAGGACCAAACGGACTTCAGGCAGCAAACTATCTGACGGATTCCCTGAAGGAAAACGGAATAGAAATGTTTCGCTTTAAAACAGGAACACCGGCCAGAATAGACAAGCGGTCCATTGATTTCAGTAAAATGGAAGAGCAGTTTGGTGATGAGAAAGTGGTGCCCTTTTCGTTTTCTACCAATCCGGAGGATGTTCAGATTGAGCAGGCATCCTGTTGGCTTACTTACACGAATGAAAATACCCACGAAATCATTAAAAATAACCTGGACAGGTCCCCTTTATATTCCGGAATGATTGAAGGAACGGGCCCCAGATATTGTCCGTCAATCGAAGATAAAGTTGTTAAATTCTCCGATAAAAACAGACATCAGGTATTTATTGAGCCGGAAGGACTTCATACCAACGAAATGTATGTGGGCGGAATGTCCAGTTCTCTTCCGGAGGATGTTCAGATTGCAATGTACAGAACCGTACCGGGGCTGGAAAAAGCAAATATTGTAAGAAATGCCTATGCGATTGAGTATGACTGCATTAATCCGAGACAGTTAAATGCTGCATTGGAATTTAAAAATATAAAAGGGCTTTTCAGCGGCGGACAGTTTAATGGGAGTTCGGGGTATGAAGAGGCTGCAGCGCAGGGACTGGTAGCAGGGATAAATGCAGGCCTGAAGATACTTGGCAAAGAGCTGCTGGTACTGGATCGTTCAGAATCCTATATTGGTGTATTAATTGATGACCTGGTAACAAAGGAGAACCATGAGCCATACCGGATGATGACGTCCCGTTCAGAGTACCGTCTCCTGCTCAGACAGGATAATGCAGATCTGCGGCTGAGAAAAAAGGGGTATGAAGCAGGTTTAATCTCGGAAGAGGATTATAATGCTTTGTTAGAGAAAGAAAGACAAATTGTGGAGGAGACGAAAAGAGTAGAGCATACAAATATTGGGGCGTCTAAAGAGGTTCAAAGTTTTCTTGAAGCACATAACAGCACCATTTTAAAGACTGGAACTACTCTGGGTGAATTGATCAGAAGGCCGGAGTTGACTTATGAAATGCTAAGTAAAATAGATGATGCCCGTCCGCAGCTGTCGGAAAGTGTTCAGGAACAGGTTAATATTAATATTAAGTATGAAGGATACATTAAACGCCAGTTAAAACAGGTATCTCAGTTTAAAAAGCTGGAAAGCAAAAAGATACCGGAAAATATTGATTATGATGATATCAGCGGTCTTCGAATAGAAGCAAAACAAAAATTAAAACTATATATGCCAATGTCAATTGGGCAGGCATCCAGAATATCCGGTGTAACACCGGCAGATATTTCTGTGCTGTTAATATATATGGAACAATACGGCAGGAGGTCATAATGGCGGAGAAGAATAATGTGCTGGTCAGTGGATGTATGGAGTTGGGAATACAGCTGACGGATAACCAGATCGATCAGTTTGAGACATATTACGAGTTATTGGTAGAGTGGAATAAGGTAATGAATCTTACCGGGATTACAGAGTACGACGAGGTCATGCAGAAACACTTTGTAGACAGCTTATCCATCGTCAGGGCAGCAGATATGGGGCAATGCAAAAAAGTCCTGGATATGGGCACAGGAGCGGGGTTTCCGGGCATTCCAATTAAGATAGTATTCCCCCACTTAGAAGTTGTGCTTCTGGATTCATTAAATAAAAGAATAAAGTTCTTAAACGAAGTAATCGAAAAGTTAGATTTATCAGGAATAACTGCCATTCATGGCAGGGCAGAAGATTTCGCAAAGCAGAAAGAATACCGGGAAATGTTTGATCTCTGTGTTTCCAGAGCAGTTGCAAATCTTTCATCTTTGTCTGAATATTGTATACCATATACAATGTTACATGGAAAGTTTATTTCTTATAAATCGGGTAATATAGAAGAAGAGTTAGCGAATGCAAAAAATGCAGTTTTTCTGTTGGGCGGTAAAATGCATAATACCGTGAAGTTTACTCTTCCTGGCAGTGATATTGAACGTTCGCTTATTGTTATAGAAAAGGTTAAGAAAACACCGGGAAAATACCCCAGAAAAGCAGGACTGCCTGCAAAAGAGCCAATCACCTGAGCCGGGCAAGAAAAAATGATTTCTGCATATAAGGGATGTCAGAATAAAATGGAATAGTACTATCATATGTAAATTATGATTATTTCTTATAAAATATAGAATATTCTGAAAATAATATGAAAATATATTTATATTTTAACTATAACTAGAAGGTTTTAATATGAGTATTGTATGAAAACTATGTTAAATAAATTGAATATTCAGTAAATATTATGCCACACATCATTATGCTATATTCCAAAAAATCAGCCTGCCACAGTCCAGGGGGTCCACCATGCTGAGAAAAGCAGCTTTATAGCAACAACCTGAATTTCAAAAAGATGAGCGTGGGAAAAGGGAGTGGGCGAAGGAAGAGTAGCATGCCAACTGTCTCCAGCATATCCAATTTTGAAATTTATGTTTCACGTGAAAAGGAAAATAAAAACAGTAAGCAAGTATATTTATTAAATTAAAATGTTCAAATGAACAAAGTAAAAAGACAAACAATTATAATCTATGTATAATTGTTTGTCTTTTTGTTTTAGAGAAATATATTTAATTGTTCAAGAAAACAATCAGCAGATTCCACTTGGGGAAGAGATTTTGTATCATTAACATAAGCAGTTTCAATAGCAGGATTGATTTCCATATAAGTTTCAACAATACTGTCCATATCCTGACATTTGTTGCCGGCAATAATAAATATGCTATTATTAATTTCCTTAAGTGCGTGTGCAATATTTACATTCAAATATAGACCGTTCAGGCTGCTAAGCAAATATTTTCCGCCGCTGTCTTTTAAATGAGCTGCTTCATAATATACGTCAATATATTTTCCTTTCAAACGGAAAGGATTATATATATATTCTTCTGTAAAGCGATATTCCAAATTTGATCTGTTAATTATCATGTTATAAACCGTGGTACCAATAATGGGAAGGTCCATTAATACTTTAGTCACCTTAGAGCGTTTTCCGGGAATACTATTTAATTTAGAAAGTTTTTCCGGGTTTATCATAAATATTTTATTAAACAATTCTGAATCATTATGGCACGCCATTACTACAAAAGAAGATGAAATTCCGGTTGCAGCAACATCCGTTTTCTGACCAATTACTTTTTTAATAAAATCAGTAACTAATTGAACATATAAAAAGTTTGTGTATGTTAAATTAGGCTTATCGGACCGACCACACCCTAATAAGTCTATAGCATATACGGTATGGTTTTTTGACAATTTACGAACTACTTCGTTCCATTCATAAGAGGATGAATATGGTGTAAGATCATGGATTAAAAGTAAAGGGTTTCCATGACCGGTTTTGGTATAAAATATATTACCAAATCGCCACTCAAAAAAGTTCCCTGTATTTGCGTTTAACATATTTTTTATTACAGCGGCTGAGGCTATACATTTATTAATAATGTGCATGACAGCAATTGCAAAAGTGGTGAGTAGAATCGTAGTTTTTATTTTGTGTTTCATAATGCTGTAACCCCTTTCTAAACAAAATCGTGATTATTCAACCACGCAAACCTTATCTATATTATAATCTATATTGCATAGACTTACAATTCTTTTTTTCTGGTAATGCCCTTTTAAAGTAATATGTTTTAGTAAAAAAGCAATTTAAGGGAATGTCAAAAATTGCTTTCCTAATGTCGGAAATTAGTATATGATAGTATATAGATAGTAATAAAATAATTAGTATTTTTAAAAATAGATGAAATTGTAAGAAGGAAAAATAATGATAAAGGAATACATTGAAGATAAGCTGAGAACAAATAAACTACAATATGAAATATTAGATAGAGAGTATAAAACTATTCGCAAAAGTGAAGGCGAAATTAATGAGCATATAAGAAGATTGCAGGAAGATGATGATATTGATTTTGTTATTTTTTCACCACGAAGTATAAAGTATTCAACGAAAAACAGTATAGTAGAATATGACAGAAAGCTGCAGGATCTTATTCAGGAACGTGAAACAGTTAAAGGGAAAATGAACCGCTTATTGGAACAAAAAATGGAATTAGATAAAATGTTCCAGGAGGCAGAAGAGAAGCAATTAGAAAGTAAAGGTGTTAAAGAAAATACGACAGATGGAAAAAATGATATATATGAGAATGTAAACAGTAAAAGCAGCGAACAAGATGAAGATAGAAAAAATGATTTACAACAAAAATGCATGGATGAATTAAATAATATCCAAAATAATGAGAGTATTATTAAGTGTAACAGTGAAGAATCAACGTCCGATAAACCCGACCTGATTATGGACGAAAAACAAATAAAAAATTGGAATGAAAAAGGAACTATTAAAATAAAAACAAACGGAAATACCGGTAAATTTTTTGATGCTTTGGCACATAAAAAGGGAAGTACAAATTCAAGGGTTGTAAGAACTGGACTTAATCCAAATTTAAAATTAGATTATAACTCAGAAAACTCCAGGGATAGACGAGAAATAAAAAATGTGTTAGAAAAAAAAAGTCTAGTGGAAACCCCTGTAAGTTCCTTTATAAATATTATGGAAGGTAAAAGTATAGACGGGGAAGAAGATGCTAATAATATAAATATAGATAGCAGTGAAAATAAAGTATATGATAGTGTTGAAAGTCAAGAGATCGTAAGTAAAGATGATAATGGTGGCAACCGATTTATAAATATTATAGAAGGTTCGGATAAAAAAAATTCAGTTATGGGTAATGAGGTACATGATGTAGTAAACTTTGGGAAAGCAACGGACAGTTCATTGGAAAATAAATTTTTAAGCAGTAGATCTAAAGGGCGGAAGACAGGTGATAAAGTAATACGAAGTGATGATATGCAAAAATTAATATCAAAAATAGAGTTATGCCAAAAATTATTACTTACAAATAAGGAAGAATGTAATTTAGAATTAAAAAATCTAAAATATGTGTTGGAAAACCTTGTTTAATATGGTTTCAATGTTTCACGTGAAACATTGAAATCTTAAATTTTACATAAATGATGTTTCACGTGAAACATTTTTATAGATTATCATTTCGATAAGTGCTATAATGAAAAAGTATAAATTTAGAAAGGGATTAAATTATGGGAAGAACGATCGTAGTTGCTAATCAAAAGGGCGGCGTAGGGAAAACTACTACGGCCATTAATTTATCTGCTTCCTTGGCAGAATTAGGTCAAAAAGTTTTAATCATAGATATGGATCCTCAGGGAAACGCTACTAGTGGTATTGGCGTTGAAAAAGAGGATGCGGAAAATACAGTATATGAATTGTTATTAGGACAATGTACAATAGAAGATTGTATGATAAAAGATGTATATGAAAATCTTAGTTTGTTGCCTTCTAATATAAATTTGGCTGCTGCGGAGATCGAACTGATTGATATTGAAGAAAAAGAATATATACTAAAAAAAGAAGTGGCTAAGGTAAAGGCTAATTATGATTTTATTATCATTGACTGTCCTCCATCTCTTAGTATGCTTACAATAAATTCTATGTGTGCATCAGATACTGTTTTAGTGCCGATTCAATGTGAGTACTATGCATTGGAAGGGTTGACTCAATTAATGCATACCATAAATTTAGTAAGAGAAAGATTAAATCCGGATCTTGAAATGGAAGGTGTAGTATTTACCATGTACGATGCGCGTACAAATCTTTCATTACAGGTAGTGGAAAATGTTAAGAATAATCTAAATCAAACAATTTATAAGACGATTATTCCACGAAACATACGTCTTGCAGAAGCACCAAGTCATGGAATGCCAATTAACATATATGATTCCAGATCAACTGGAGCCGAAAGTTATAAACTATTGGCAGAAGAAGTGATACATAGAGGAGAAGAAGAATGGTAGCAAAAAAAACTGGTTTAGGAAAAGGACTGGATTCGTTAATACCGACACATAGTTCCTCTCCAAAAACTACGGTCAAAGAAGTAAAAGAAGAAAAGCAACAAATAAAGACAGTAGTTAAACAGGAAGAAATAAAAATTAAAATTACAGAAATAGAACCAAATAGAGAACAGCCTCGTAAAAAGTTTGACGAAGATGCACTTTTAGAACTTGCAGAGTCAATCAAACAGTTTGGCGTGATACAACCCCTAATTGTTCAAAAAAGGGGTGATTACTATGAAATAATAGCAGGTGAGCGCCGCTGGAGAGCTGCTAAGATAGCGGGACTAAAAGAGGTTCCGGTAATTATCAAAGACTATACAAGTCAGGAACGAGTAGAAATATCTTTAATTGAAAATATTCAAAGAGAAGATTTAAATCCAATAGAAGAAGCTCATGCATATAAACGATTACTGAACGAATTTAGTTTAAAGCAGGATGAGGTTGCGGAAAGAGTATCAAAAAGCCGAACAGCAGTGACAAACTCCATGCGCTTACTAAAATTAGATGAGCGCGTTCAACAGATGGTTATTGATGACATGATTTCCACCGGACACGCAAGGGCTCTGCTATCCATAGAGGATAAGGAATTACAGTATACAATTGCAAATAGGATATTTGATGAAAAGCTAAGTGTACGTGAGACGGAAAAACTGATGAAAACTATTCAGTTAGAGAAAACAGATAAGGTAAAAGAGGACAAGAATACTGTTAACAGTCTTATATATAAAGATATAGAAGAAAAAATCAAAGCAATCCTGGGTACAAAAGTTATTGTTGATCACAAAGCAAATAATAAAGGTAAGATACAAATAGAATACTACTCCAATGAAGAACTTGAACGTATCGTAGAAATGTTAGAATCAATCAGATAGGGGAGCTATTAAATGGAAAGTAAAATCATCAATGCTTTAGGAATCGATCCGGGGATTATTTTAATTCTTATGATGATCATGATAATCATCCTGTTTGTATTCCAGATAAAAAATTCATTTAAAATGGATCGTTTTATGAAAAAGTATAAAACTTTCATGAAGGGGAAAGATGGAATATCATTAGAGAAAACCATCCTTCACAATATAAATGATATTGATATGCTTATGGAGTCCAGTAAAAATCATATGGAGGAAATAAAGCAGATTAAAGAAATACAAAATAAGACTTTAAATAAGACCGCGATTGTAAAATACGATGCATTTAAGGAAGTTGGAGGGAAATTAAGTTTTGCTCTGGCGATGTTAGATAAGGACAATAATGGACTTGTTATTAATGCAATCCACAGCAGAGAAGGATGTTACACCTATATCAAAGAAATTGTAAAAGGTGAATCCTATATAGTACTTGGTGAAGAAGAAAAAGAAGCACTAAGACAAGCAGTAAATGCCCATACGGAAATATAAAATTGTCATCGAAAAAGCAGTTATTATGTAAATAATCTGCTTTTTTTTGACCCTTTACGAATGATGAAAAATAGGTTATTATATAAGGTATGAATTTAATATTGCAGAAATTTATAGTAAAATTAAGATAGAAGAGAGGACATTAAACCATGTTAGATATAAAATTTTTAAGAGAAAATCCGGAAGTTGTAAAACAAAATATTCGTAATAAGTTCCAGGATTATAAACTTGAAAAGGTTGACGAAGTTTTAAGACTTGATCAGGAAAACAGAGATATAAAAAAAGAAGTAGAATCTTTAAGAGCTGAACGTAATAAACTTTCCAAACAAATAGGTGGATTAATGGCTCAGGGAAAGAAAGAAGAAGCAGAAGAGGTAAAAAAACAGGTGGCTTCTCAGGCAGAAAGATTGAATGAGTTATCCGAAAAAGAAAGAAATGTTGAAGAAGATCTTAAAAAAATAATGATGATAATACCAAACATCATTGATGCTTCAGTACCAATCGGAAAAGATGACAGTGAAAATGTAGAAGTACAAAAATATGGTGAACCTTTTGTACCTGAATTTGAAATTCCGTATCATACAGAAATAATGGAAAAATTTGACGGTATTGATCTGGACAGTGCCAGAAAGGTAGCAGGTAATGGATTCTATTATTTGATGGGTGATATTGCAAGACTTCATTCAGCTGTTATTTCTTACGCACGTGATTTTATGATTAACCGTGGGTTTACTTACTGTATTCCTCCATTTATGATTCGAAGCGATGTAGTGACCGGTGTTATGAGCTTTGCAGAAATGGAAGCTATGATGTATAAAATAGAAGGGGAAGACCTTTATCTGATTGGTACAAGTGAGCATTCCATGATTGGTAAGTTTATTGATACAATCATTCCGGAAGAACAGCTGCCAAAGACTATGACAAGCTACTCACCATGTTTCCGTAAAGAAAAAGGAGCTCATGGTATTGAAGAAAGAGGCGTATACCGTATTCATCAGTTTGAAAAACAGGAAATGATTGTAGTATGTAAGCCTGAAGACAGTATGGATTGGTTTGAAAAACTGTGGCAGAATACAGTTGATTTGTTCCGTTCTATGGACATCCCTGTTCGTACTTTGGAATGTTGTTCCGGAGACCTGGCAGATCTGAAAGTAAAATCTATTGACGTAGAAGCTTGGTCACCAAGACAGAAAAAATATTTTGAAGTGGGAAGCTGCTCTAATTTAGGGGATGCACAGGCAAGAAGATTAAAAATACGTGTAAATGGGGAAAGTGGCAAGTACTTGGCGCATACACTGAATAATACAGTTGTTGCACCGCCGAGAATGTTGATTGCATTCCTTGAGAACAATTTAAATGAAGATGGAAGTATTCGCATACCGGAAGCGTTACGTCCATATATGGGTGGTATGAGTGTTATTAAATAATTCAGAACAAAAGATAAGTCAGTTAAAAGATCATGGTCACAATATATTGATTGTAAGGAGGTGAATGTAGTGCACAGTTATTTAAGGGCAATCGGTTTTAGCAACCTGGAGAAGAGAAAAGAAGTGGATCAGATCGTTAAAGACATCTGTGAAAATTATGAAAAAAAGCAAGTGGTAGATGAAAATGAAGGTGCATTTATTGAGATGTCAAAAGATTTCGGTCAGGATATAGGCATTACAGTTTGCGGGGAATTAGATGAGCAGGGGTTCCATCAGGAATATTATTTTCCATATTTCAGAGGAACCGGGATTACCAGCGATGAAGATCTGGTAATTGAAAAGCATGTAGGAAAAGAATCCTTTGCAGGTGTATGTGAAGATGTAAGAGTAGGAGTTTCTTTGATTTTTTATCTCCAAAATGCTGCAGATTATAAGATGCAGGCCAGCTTAAATAAATTAAGCGGTCAGAATATAAGTACTACATTTTCAGGTTTATCCACGAAAGGAAAGATCTTACTTCCGATTGAAAAAAGTGAACAGCAGATTGATACGGATAAAGAGGCTACAAAAAATCGGAATCATTTAATTGCGGCAGCAAGAAATGGTGATGAAGATGCTATTGAAAGTCTGACATTAGAAGATATAGATACTTATACGATGATATCCAGACGGATTATGCAGGAAGATGTATTTACCATTGTTGATACATTCTTTATGCCTTATGGTATGGAATGCGATCAGTATCATATCATGGGTGAAATTAAAACCTGTAATAAGGTCAAAAATACATTGAGCCAGGAAGAAATATATCAGATGAAAATATTGTGTAATGAGATGGTATTTGATATCTGTATAAATGAAAAAGATTTATTGGGAGTACCCGAAGAAGGTAGAAGATTTAAAGGTGTAATTTGGCTTCAGGGTCATTTGAACTTCCCTGAATAAATAAATATTAAAACAGCTGTTGTGCAATCACAGGCAATGGCTGTTTTTTTAGTAAATGGTTAAATTCACTTGACTTTTTAGTCTAAAAAGTGTAATATTTATAAAGTAACTTTTATCCTTGTCCCCTTAGTAAAATGGATATTACGAATCCCTCCTAAGGGTGAGGTGGTGCTATCCCCTTTATACAAAAACAATTCCTAAAAATTTGATATATATTTTAAAATGTCCCAGTACCTCAGCAGGATAGAGGGTTCGCCTCCTAAGCGAAACGCCGCTGGTTCGACTCCAGTCTGGGACGCCACAAACAACGCTGAAAGCCTTGTAAACACGAGGTTTTCGGCTTTTTTATTTTTTATATAAATTCCACTTCCTCTGTGAATGATAAACGTTTAGAACAGCGTGGTAATCTATTTTCCATTACATTATTTTTTTAAACTTTCAAGAAGAAATTTGCTAACACTCAACTTTTTTTAGCGGTGTTTTTCCGTTTTTCAGTCGATTTGCTAACACTTTTTGTTAGCAAGATTTTCAAAAATAGGAACGACCCCCTATTTGCTAACTGGATTTTATGGATTCCTGCAATAGTTTTGCCTTTGCTTCCGGTGATAGAGATTTCAGAAGTTCAAACAATAATTTGTCATCACTTTCAGCTTTAGCACTATCATTTTCGTGCTTCGCATGTAGGTCGGAACTTGTTTCGCCAAGCGAAGAATAAAATTGTTCATCCATCTTCTTAGCATTGAAACGCCTGTCCTCATCTACGATTTCGGAATAAATGTCTGTAACCATTTCTGCTTCTGCATGACCTGTATCACCTTGTACCGATTTAATATCACCTTGCGTCATTTTTAGCTTGTATTTGGTACTTAAATGGCGCAGGCTATGAAATACTACGATGTCAAAATTGTTTGCTTCGCAGAGCGTTTGAAACCTGTCTCTGACAATTCTACTTTCAGTAGGATTTCCATTGTCCAAAGCAATCACAAGGTTATAATCCGTATATGCGTCACCCAGAAACTCTTTTAATTCCTGCTGGTCTTTTTGATACTTGCGCAGTGATAGAGCTACTGTTTTTGGTATCCATACAGTTCGGTTACTGGTTTCTGTCTTTGGGGTCTTTAAAACAAGCCTAGTGGTAGCATGAGGTTTTTGAGTAGGAAATATTTTGATAATGTCTTTTTGCTTTAATGCCTGTAAGGCATTCAATGATACTCTGCTCAACTCTTTATTCACAATCAGCCTTGCATTATCATTAGAAATAGCTTCATCGTCAATGATTAAATCATCCCATAACAGACCTGTGATTTCCCCAATTCGCAAGGAACAGGAAAATGCTAAGTTCATGCACATAACCAGCAAATCATCTTCACATACAGTAATTGCCTGCTTAAATGTATCTGCACTCCATACCTTACGCCTATGCTTAGGAATTTTAGGTAAAATGGCAAGAGAAGCCGGATTCCTCATTCTTGTGTCTAGGTATTCCCACAAAATAGCTTGATTCAATGCACAGCGGATAATATCATGAATCTTTTTGATATTGGACGGCTGCACATAACGTCCGGTAGCAGGACGGTTAGAACGTGGCACTTCCTTAACATTCAATAAATCGTTATAGTATTTGGACAGTGTTTTTGTTGTAATTTCGTTCAACTTTAAATCCCCAATAATTGGGTTAATATAATGGTTGATAGAAGATATCTTTCCACTGTATGTACTTGCAGACCATGTAGAAACACCATAAATATTGACAAAAATTTCAAGAAACTCACGAAGCGTAATTTCACCCGTAGGATTCTCAAGCTCTTTGCGGGATTGCGCTGTTTCAAAAGCGTGCTGCTCTTGTAATGGAACAATAACAAAGCCATTAGTTTGTTGATAAAATTCAATAAACGCTTTTCTAGCTTTTGCTTCCTTTTTTGTTTCGCAGGTTTCCCATTTTTGCTTTCGGTTTTCCTTTGCGTCTAAATACCAATATACTACTGCAAATTTTGATTTTCTTTGTGTAATTGAAGCCATATTTTATCTCTCCTTAAATAGTTGAATTATTCTTCTAACCATTTATCGAAAGATTTTTTAGATACCCGTATGGCTCTGCCAGCTTTAACGTATCGAAACTGACCGCTTTTTGCTAAGGAATAAGCTAATTTCATGCTAATATTAAGTTGTTTTGCAATTTCTTCTACTGTATAGGTTTTCTTTTCATTACCATTACAGTGCTGTGTACTTTGTATGCTGTTATCTACCATTTAAAAACTCCTTTCTTGATAGCAACAAAATACACACATCTAACAATCCAATTATACCATATCTCCGTATCCTTAGAAAATGAATAGTTTGTAAAGTGTACTTTATTGCATTGAGTATTGAAGACAATCCGATGGCTTTAGCAAGCTCCACTGGACTTTCACCACTCCCATTCCTATGGGCAGCCGCATCTTGCGGGTGTATCATTATGCGGATATGCAGGTCATGGCAGCAACCTTTCCAACAGTTGCTTGCGGATCACTGCGTGGGTCGCTCACTTCCTGTTTAGAAAGGTCATGGCGCACAGCTCCGCTGGCTTGCTGCATATCAAACGTATCGGATTGTCATATTCAGTTGTCAAAGAACAAGTGGCATTTATCACACCAACAAAGCACATCATCCATTTTGCTATGCTTTGGTCGAATGATAATACTCCCAATATGGGAGTGTACGGAAAGAGGGAAATACACTCCCTTGCGGGAGGACGATATTAGGCTGCTCTAAAGGTCAATACTTTGGTTATGAGCTTCATTTCCAAACGCCTGCGCATTTCTTCATCCAAGCAGGCATGTGGATTGCCATTTTCGTCAAACAGCGTTCTCATAGATAACTTATTGATGTAACTGCCATAATGATGTAAGACGATTTCCATTGCGGAGCTGTCACCGTTGGATGCAGCGGCAATGACCGGATAGGGTAATAATCCGTTTCCCTTATGTTTGGTCTGGTGGTTCATCTTTCTTTCCCTCCATTCTTTCTTTTAAGTTTTTCAGTGCATTGGTACGCTGATACCAGATGGTATCCTGTGCTGTGTTTGTCAGCTCTGCGATTTCCTTATCATT